>Ga0105055_10007844_pt1 | contig 14065 bp, 8 predicted proteins | sample BON03_FD_78090 | JGI IMG/M metagenome (GOLD analysis project Ga0105055, IMG submission 78090) | Freshwater microbial communities from Lake Bonney liftoff mats and glacier meltwater in Antarctica - BON-03 | ecosystem: Environmental > Aquatic > Freshwater > Ice > Glacier meltwater | place: Lake...
GGAGGGGGGAGGTGGGAGGGGGGGGGGGGGGGGGGGGGGGGGGTGCATGTGTGCAAGCTTGCGTGCGTGCGCATGTATGTTTATGTGTGTTTGCGCGCGTGTGCGTGTGTGTTTGCATTTATGTGCGTGTTTGTGCGTGCGTATGTGTGTGTGTGTGTGTGTGTGTGTGTGTGTGTGTGCGTAACACACACCCACACAATCACTCTCACTCTCTATATCTCTCCCACTCACACACATACACACACACACACACTGGCACACACACACACACCCTGGAATTTGTCAAATATGCCCATCAAACCGTGATTGTCTTGATATCAAGAGCATTTCAAGAGACCGTGACGGAATGCGCGCGTGCGCGCCAGAGAGAGAGACCTTGGAATTGTGTCAAGTGGAATGAAGTATTCGTTCCGCGCTGATTTTCGCTTGTCTCCGTCACGAACGCACAGTAGCAAGGACGCTTTGCGTTTAGCAGCTGTTTCCGAGTGGTGCAAGGCCCCGCAAACTCGCAGCTGCTTCCGTGGCAGACAAACACGCCATGGAAAATCAAAAGTCACACAATTAATCTCATAATATCAACACCATGTAAGGTGTGCAGCTCTCAGATTCTGAAGGCGATGTTGGCAAGTTGGCTTGTGACTCCTCATTGCCATCGGCTCCCTACATTGCTGTAGGAGAAATGGCAACCTGATTTGTGTAAACCGGTATTGATTTTGATAGAGGACAATAGTTCAACTTTTGCACCGTGGGGTTTTCAAGTTGCACTTGTGTACACGATCTCAGGATCAAGGCCTGGTACCAAATCCTCAAGTCCCTCCCATGAAGGGGAATTCATGCGTGGTACTGAGGGTGCTGTGTGTGTTGCAGTGTTTGCAGATTGCAGTAGTGTGTCTCAGTGCGTGGCAGCGTGTTGCAGCGTGTTGCAGCATGTTGCAGCATGTTGCAGTAAGCGCAAATGAACCCAGTTTTATTTTGTTTTGTTGACATAACCGCCACTACACACCGCTGTCCCAAAAGGACCCAAGGGGAATGACCCTAAATGGTAGGCGAAGTGGAATGTCCATGAATCGTAAGGGATGAGTAGACTGGAGTCGCTTTGAGCCGCAATGGACCATGTTTTGTTCTGTTTGGTGACATACACCACTAGCACACACGCACTCCCCGAAAGTTGCAACATCCATGCATGGGGGGAAATTAGGATCTCTCCAGTTCCAAGGAAAATGGAGCCAATATTGAAATTAACAGTAGGTCACCAGGTGAGGGCCTATCGAAGCTTTTGCTGGTACCAATTTCCTGGGAGATTCAATAGAGACACTGTGTCTGTGACTCATTTTGTCACAAATGAAAGCCTCGAGCGTGACCGAAGTCACGAACATTCCAGAAACAAGAAATAGTTACCATGCTAGAATTGAATATCTTGAAGTATCTACCAAAATCAAGAAGAGGTGACAATTTAAATCATCAGATTGTAGTACATGAAAAGAAACGCCTCCCCCAGCAACTCATTGGAAATGAACTCCCCATCTTCCTTCAAATTCCTCACTCTTCTCCACTCTCTCATCCTCATCCTCGGCTTCCCTACGACACCCATGCCTCCCCTCACCCATTCTTGACCTGACTGACACTAAACCCCGCCCGACCTTTGAAAATAAAAAAGGAGGCCCCGTCGAATTACATACCCAAAACAAACAAAATTAAAGATTTGGGCCATTGACCTCTCTAGCGCGGGTGTCACTCCCTAGAGTGTGTGGATATTTTTTGTTTTTAGGGGAAATTGGTATTCACGGTACCAATCCCCAACCTCCCCAATTGGATTTTATCTCAGCCTCAAGTTGCCGCTGTGTTATTTGCACCAAAATTGCTAGATCGCCGGGCAGTGGTTGTATGGGAGTAATAGGGGCTGATTGATTTTTCCCCACTCTGAGGCCGCACCAACTCTCCTTTCTCTTGCCGGCTTGGCAGCACACTGAGATATCGAGAAGTAGCCGATTGCTCTGAAGTAACGGAATCCATAGATGCCAGAACTTGCCCTTACTAGTATTAGACAGCTCATGTCGACAGCCGGGAGCACGACGGCAGAGAGGCTTCCTGACGCCACCGCGCGCCACTCGAGATACCTCTATGCCCTTTCCCAATGTGATGTGCCGACAATTTCTTTTTCAACTATCTCGCATCTCTATCAGACGTCCGATATTTCAAACAAAATTGAAGTAGGCTTTCAAGTTTGAGTTAAATTTCAGCCACGCGACGAGCGAATGCACGTTGAAATGCGCAACCACGTCATGAAAAAACATTTTCATATCTGTATTCACAACACACATATGCTGTGACGTGTGATGAACAGGTGGCAGGAGGGGCGATAGAGAGGCGTGACAATATCGCCACAGCGACACGGGAATTCGGGTGAACTTCCATTGTGCAGATCCCAAGATGGCCAAGTCATCATCATCACCGGCTATCCGACCTTGTCATGAATCTTTCGTCTTTTGGGGGTATCACGACCCCCAAAAGGGTGGCCAAAAAGAGAGACAGAAAAGGCCAAAGGTCCATCAATGCATAAAATACTGCAGGAACCAGAAATTCAGTAGCGGAGGAATTGAGAATGTGTGTTACTCACTGCCTGAGCTCCATACACAATGAATGCCCAAAAAGTATCTCAATAATGATGTAAAACTTGAGAGAACTTCGTGCGGTGTGGAATCACAATGAATTCCGTTGAATTGATTCAAATGCCCCAGCGCAATCTCATGTTGTTTACTGTAGTTGATGTAAATTTCCGGAACGGAAAAAATTGATTAACCAATTGTTGTCCGGGCTTAATTGATCATTCTCGTGATTAGATCTACCTGAAACCAGTCGAACGATTTCTGTAAAGAGACACAGAACCCACTACACAAGAACGGAAGCCTAACGTCTCTTTTCGTTTTTCAGAGTCTAGATGTGTGTTTTGAGGATTGCGAGGGTCCCGACTCAATGAAAATGGATGTCGAGAGTCGGGGACCTGACACTCTGCACAATACACAATTTTCTTCCTCGAACATAAATACTTTCCTATCTCGGGCGGAGGCTTGTTAGCTGACCAATGGGTGTTAGAGCGAATGGAATTCGCAGGGGTTGCCAGGGTACCCATAACCCACCCCCACATCCAAGGAATACCCACTGTCAGTTTTCACGAAAATCTCATCTCTCACAGCTTGAAATATTAGATACCTATAAAATCGGCCAAAACAGTCTACCAAATCTCAAAAATTCACACACAAACCTAATTCTACGTGCAACAAAATCTGGGGTCGGTTTATTAGGTCACTCGAGATTAAGTGCACTCTACAAACACCTGCACTTCTTATTTTAGGTTAAAACGCTCTTTCCAGATTACACAAAGGGATGGAGGCCTGCGTGAATATTTGAATCATCGGCTCTATCATAACAAATAGAGTAAATGATCTTTACTTTGAGCACAGCAAGGTGAGCAACACAAGCTCACAAGAACGTGTGCCATTGACACGATTGAGGGCTGATCCTAGAAGCACTCCCACCGCGCAGGAACGGCAATGTATGGCGTCCTGAACGGACAAGAGGGGGGAGCGGGATTCAGAACAAAGAAAGAAAGAGGTAATGAATTTAGAAGACACACAAATCAGTCTAGATGAGGCTGGGCAAGTGATTAAATCTACCTGAAACCATTCGATCAAAACCTGTAAAGAGACACAGCACCCACTACACAGGAACAGAGGCCAACCGTCTCTTTTCGTTTTGCAGAGTCCGGATGCGTGGGTTCTGGATTGCGTGGGTCTTGACTCAATGAAAATAAGTCAAGAGTCAGAGAACGGAACCCCTCCACATGACTGAATTTGCTGCCTCCAAAAATAATCTGTTTCAATCTCAAAACTCACAAAGTTTCCACCTACATTCGGGGGGGGATTCCACGTTTGACTACACACGACATGTCATGATGATATTGATCCTTTCGCACTGTCATATTGAACGACCCCTAAACGGGATGGAAAACGGGTTGGATTCGACAGGAAAAAAATACAATACGTTCTGCTGACAACGTGTGCTGGAAGTGTAAATTTTTTCTGTTGGCAAAAGTTCCTGTTAAAGTGGGGTTTTGGGTATTTCTCAAACGAACGCGGATTCTCAGTGGAATCCAGTTTACAACGCATTTCATCGAATTTTTGTTGTGGAAACGAAACGATTCGTCGGTAGCACTGTAAACGTGATCTTGACGCGGCAAACCTGCGAACAGCGCTCGAGCAGGGCTATGGAAAGCAAACGCCGAGCGCTAGGAAATTATTTTTTCGAGTGAATTTGCTGTATGTTCTCACAGTCAAAATGTAGAGAAGACTGAGATCTAAGTCTGTGCACAACTTCGGTACTTGCAAAAAGAGAACCGATGCGCAATATCAAATGCCGATTTTTTCTGCGGGCGAAACACGTTTTTTTTTCGGAATTCGCCAAAAAAAAAACGAGCTACATAGACCCTCAATCAAGGGTACTAAAGTACTTTGAAAGTATAAAAAGCATTCATTATTATCAATATTTAGAGGGATTGGTATTTGAACCGTATTTTTGTTCACGGTTTTAGTTTTTTTTAAATGTGCCGCCCACCGCTTATCCTCCCGGGAATTTAGAAACCCTTTCGAATGGTGGGTTGTAATAAGGTAGTCCTTAAACCCCCTGCACGAAGACACGTAATGGATTTGAAGACTCGTTTATACATATAGAACCAAAAATCAAAACACATTGGCATTTGTACCATTGCTAGAGAAACGTTTTTTCTTTCTTGGGTGGTGAACACCCAACATAATCACGTACTGTCCCACACCGTTGCCTGCATACTTATGATGGCGGATCCGCAGTAGGTAAATACAGTCTACAATGCTTGAGGTCTGGCATATGTCCTTGGAATAATCAGCTCCAACAGTCAAATTTCCTTGACCACTGAATTTCCAAGGAACATTAGCGCCCGATAATAATAAAGGCACTTTTTGAGACTCGAGGCTCAAACACGTACATGGCTGAAATGAAACAAGCCGATGGACTTAAGGTGAACTTCTGAACTGTTGCAATCCCACAATATGTTGTGGGATTGAAAACTCGCTAAAGCCCTGTAACAATCCCACAGAATATGTCAGAATTCCACAGCGCACAGATATTTCGTTTGTTTTGACAAGAAAATTCGATATAATACATTCTAAACCAAAAAGCGCTGAAATGTCTTTTTGGTTCGTTGTGATCTCCAAAAGATACTTCAGTGCAGTTTGGTTTCGACTATATTTCATCGAATTGTCTTTTCAAAACAAATGAGATATCCGTACCCTGTGGATTTCGGTATATTCTGTAAAGGGATTTGGTGATTGTCCAATCTCACAAACCATGTTTAGTTTTGTGTGCTTCTTTGGGCCCAATCCACTCGGTGGGGCTGACTTTGAGATCATCACCACAAACAAGATTCCACCCGCGACGACATTGCAAACGAATCAATTTGCGAGCACCTACGAGCACTGATGATGCTGCTGCTTGCCAGACTGGCAGACCCGCCCGAAAAAAAAAGAAGCGAAGCGGCCAATACCGAAGTATCAAGACCGGGCAGGCTACAAACCTCTGAGATCCCGCTGTCGGCGAGGTAAGTGGTAACGCCTCCTCGCCGTTTTCTGCCATTTTGCTCGGCAAGCTTTGAGAACTTTGTACAAACCAGTACTAATTTTGGCAGACAAAATTGTAACTTTTGTATCGTGGAGTTTCATCGTTTTGTACCCGATCTCCAGGTCTGGTACTTAATCTGAAAGTCCTCCCTACCGAGTGCAATCTAGTGGGGAATCCCATTTTTTTTAGGGCATCACGACCCCGGGCCCATCTTGAAAAGGGCAGTTAAAACACTCAAAAAATTGGTAACATGATTTGGCACTGGGTCATATGGATCAATTTAACGAAATTCTTTGCGACTGAGGATCGCACAAAAGTTTTGGTGAAATTATATATGATTGTCGGGATATTTTTTTAATATTCATTGTGTTTAGAGCTTTCAAGCACACATCCTTAATTCCATCTATGGTGAGATCTCTGGTCTCTATAGTATATCTTTGTTTGGTGGCGAATACCCAACTTAATCACTGGACTATTTTGGGACCTTTTGCTTTTTCCCATCTTTGTTTTCTGCCATCCTTTTGGGGATGTGATAGCCATACAAAACAAAGGATTCACGAAACGACATTTTATCCCTGAGAACAAGACTACATTTCAGGCCCCCCAAAACTGTTTGCATGAACATACGGAAACCCGAGATTGAACAACATAATGGAAAAGTGATATTCAAGTGAATTTCAAGGTTGTCTTTCGGATATACGGAAATTGAGTATGGGCAGAGTGTGGCAGCACTACGGTGGACTGCAACGGCGATGGGGCTAATGATACGGCAAAAAACAACAAGTGCGGAGCTAGCCCTGCTCTCGTTCTACAGATTCACCCAATTCACCATGTTGCCACGAGCACTCCTTTGCATGCTGTCATCGGGCGCCATGCAAAAACACCGCCATGTCCATGTCCTTTTCACAGTCAAGTTTTGCTTCCTGCGACAGTTTCGAGTTGGTAACCTTTCCGTGCACAAATCTAATCCATACAAAGCGCAGGTTGTTTGTCTCAAAAAGTTGGATTGGAGACATGCTCTTGGCGAGGGAAAAATAAATATTTCATTGGCGGCGCCCGGCAGTACTGCCACGCCGCCTACATAGTGTTGCTTAGTTTTATTAAACCGGGCCAATATTGGGGAATTGTTACAGTCTCAAGGTTTCATCAGAAGCGGGCCAGGGGAGACTCACCCACAATTGACTATCAACGCTAGATCGACATGAATGTTTTTCAGTTTTTAATCACCTGCATAAGGACAAACAACGCAAACAACGCCACTCACTATGTGAAGCTAGGTAAGAAAAGACGAGAGAGTTCCAAACGCATTTACTTCATTATTTCTCCAAGTGTGATAATAAAAGCAATTATCATCAAAATCGCCGACATCCTTCCCCCTTAGATAACCTAGAGTGTCCGCATCCTCACCCTGCACCTTAAATACGTCGCTGGCGATACTATGACACCGATCCCCTCGTCTTCCTCTTTGAACAGACCTGCAACGATTACGTTGACAACCATGGGCTTGTGCCCTGGCGGCTCCGTGGACTGGGTGGGTACAAAATTCATTCGGCCTTACAGGTGAGGGTCCTGAGCTATGATTAGATTTCTTCTGGCCTAAGGTCCCAAGTATAGTGAAATCCTCCACTGACCATCACCAAAGCAAAGCAACAGTTATTTGTTAACAAAAAAAAGAAAAAAACCCCGAAGGAGAACCCGCACCTGCACCAGAGAGGTTGAGGCCCCATTATCAAGTCTTTCACATTTCCACTCTGGAAACGGTACTGAAGCGGCCAATGCGCCTGTTGACCCCGCATCAGAGCAGAACCACATTGGTCCTCCTGGCCAGATTTTGACGAGTGTAGACTCGTCTAAGAGTGTTGGCTCATATGGGAGTTTGAAGCCAGGTCTTTTTATTACGCCTCACCTGTCACGTGAACAAGACAATACACGCGCTCACAACAATTACAACTATAATAGAATTGTCAGGGAGAGGAGAAGGCAGGTGATACAACAGATTAGGTGGGTGGAACAAGAACACGACCGTGACGTCATCGGAATATTCTATTACGCGCAGGTTCAACAACATCAGGGCTGGGTGTCCAGGCTGGGAGCCAGACACTTTAAGACCTGCAGGAACAGAGGAAGGAATTGGCCTGAGCGCTTACATACATGTGGCGATTTCACATGGAGACAGGGCCAAGGAGGGTTGCAGAAGCGATCGCAGGCACACGGGAACAGTGGAGGGAATTGGCGTTCGCCTACATGTGGCGAATTCACATGGAGACAGGGCCAAGGAGGGTCGCAGAAGCAATTTCATCGCTGTCGCTGGCGTCAGAATAAGTGCATGCTCAGGGGGTTCAACCGATGTTTCAAAAGGGGCAAACTAGACATGTTCGATTCAACAGCAAAAACTGGTGGGCATCACGCCGCAATGCACCCTTGGGCACTACTCCAAGAGGTGTATGACGTGTGAAACGAGGCGGCTTCGTGATCCAGAGAATGAAATACCTTCAAAAAGGGCAAACCAAAGAGATATTTGAATTTCATTCCCTTAAGGTTCCTGTGGTTCAATCAGGTTGATTAAAATCGTAGGTTGTACCCTTCAAAATTAGAATGAAGACATGGATACGACGTTGTAATCAAATGACGTTTTTTTTGTCAAAATAAACAGCAGATTGATTTTCCAATAAACAACATTATCTCTCTCAGCTGTTTGACGGCTAAACTCATTTTTTCATCGTGGCTCAGGCTTTCGCATAATTAGTACAGTCTCTGGGTCAAGGCTTTTTGGTTTTCAATTTAGTTTTTAATTTCTTTCTTGGGTTCTTTCTTTTTCAAGTTAATGTTTAGCCACCACACAGCTAGCGTTCCAAGTACAGCAGGAACGCAACAAGTGGTGTGCAGTAATAACTTATAACTTATTAGTAATAAGGAAACAACATTTATGTGTCCAAGGTCCATTGGAGTGCCGTTTGATTCGTTCGGGAGTCCGCGGACCACCTTGTTACTGCGCACCACTTGTATGCGTTTCTGCTGTAATTGGAGTGCTAGCTGTGTGGCGGCATTATAAACCAAAAATTAAAAGGAAGCCCGGAAGGAGAGGATGGAAGCAAAACAAAACCTGGTACTAATTCTATTTCCACAGGTACCAAATGTGTACCTGTGAGAAAGAAAAAATTTCCTTTCATCAAAAATGATGAATCCTCAACCCCTACATATCCAGAAACAAGAAATAGTTGACATGAAAAGAACAAAAAAAATGCAAACCTCAAAAAAAACCTAGGGCCATTCGGTTCAATCAAAAAAAGAGCCATTCAATTTAATCAACGAAAAAGTGTTTGTTATAGTTGATCAGAGTTGATCACCGATAACAGCAAAATCGGTCGTGATTTAATTGACGTGCAGTTCAAACATTAATTTTCCTTTCTTTCTTGGCCTTTTTAGCTTCCATCCCCTCCCCGGAAGCGCCTGACCGCGCGTCGTGTTTTCGCAGCTTATTCTGTAAGACATAAAATTAGCAATCAACACGTTAATTTGAAGCAAAATTCGTCAAGAGACAGCCAAATATTGCAAAAGTTGTCTTCATGTGCTTTTCACAGAAAACCTCACCCATTAGCAAGCATGTGTCGCATATGTAGTTGTAAAGGAACTCCCAGACATCATGCCTATGCTAGTTCCAAGCTTGCTAATGCGTTCCTGCTGTAATTGGAGTGCTAGCTGTGTGACGGCATTACAAACCAAAAACCAAAAGGAAGCCCGGAAGCGCCTGACCGAATCGAACGGCACTCCCGCAATGTTTTTTTTCGTTTTGTTGTTGTTATGCTGCCACACAGCTAGCCCTCCATTTACAGCAGGAACACACACAGATGGTGTGCAGTGATAGGACAGCCCGGAAGCGTCCGGCTCGAAGGTATGGTTTCTTTGTGTTTGCGCAGTTGGTATACTAGTAGGAGACAAAAGTACCAAAAGAACACAGCTGTCTGACGAATAAATAGCATTTTTGAACGAGGAGTTTTGTACGAAACATTTTTCCTGATGGCAAAATGCTTGGCACATTGCTAATGTAGAATTTTGAGATGTTCAAGTCTATTACTCGTTTTGTTTGAATACGAGGATAGGAAGGGGGTCTATCAAAAATCGGGACAAAAGTAGCAAAAGTGTTTTCTCGAAAAGGGCGTTTTGACGGGTAAAATGGCGCTTTTGGATGTGATTAGAAGACTTGTGCGAGGCGCATCCTTTGAGAGTCATGCCGTTTCTGATTTCAAAGTTGCTATTTTTTTGGACATATTGTCGTGTTTTGCCAGTGTGAGTTGGAGAGTCTTAAAGTGCTCCAAAAAATGGTCACGCTCGAAGATTGGTCCATTTCCATCTCAGGTTGTCAAGCAAAACGTATTTTATGCTAATTTCGGCCAAATTCGGACGAGAGGCTGGAAGTCGTGCGGACGCTCACTGACATAGACTTTCAGACTTGATCATCAAGCATGAAAGCCAAGTTATGATAAATGAATTGAAATTGAATCAGCTGCAGACTTTGAGAAGAGAACCAAGAACCCACTTGGATAGGTGCGGCGGCTCGTACAGCAGCACTGGAAAATGATTGGTTGGACGAAGAAAGCCTCGAAGCGTCTATTTACTGACTCGGATTCAATTTTAATCGAGCAATTGAACATCATATTTACACTGACATGACAAATCATAGTGATGAATCTAATTCAACTTGAATTCATGGCCACGCTGACTGTGAGTTTAGGTGAAGTTCATATCAGAATCAAAAATTATGTTTGTGCAGAGTGAGAATTGAAAGTCATCAAACTGAGTCTTGCCAACATCAGTAAGTCCTCGATGTGACAAATTGCTCAGAAGCAATATCTTTTTGAGTCTGTGTGCCAATTTATTGAGCCACTGCTTTGTCACGGTCGTGCCACTACTATGCTGAGCTACTACGCGCTATGCCACTATGTTGAGCCACTTGTACTTGCTGAGTGAATGGCGTTGACTAGTTGACACACATTTTTTGCCTTCTCCATGTCATTTCCAGGCTTCTAGGACACAGGGCGCCGCGCAATCAACACCAGGCACCATCTGCTGCTCTTTGCGACACACCACAACAATTACCTGCTCTTTGCAGTGCTCGAAAATCAAATCCGTAATAGCAAGGACACAAATTTGAGCCACTGTGCCATTTGTCTATCATTGCTTTGTTGAGCCACTCCACTGTGACACGCTGATTTGGTTGTATCACTCCTTTACTATTCTCAGCCAATGCGCTACTATGTTGAGCCCCTCACGCTTTGCTGAACCACTATGTTGAGCCCCTCGCGCTTTGCTGAACTACTTGCGCTAGCTATGCCACTTGTCATTCAACAAAACGCACACCGCTAGTTCTCTTCCAGACACGAGATCTCTGCTCTCTCTTTTCCCTTCAATAGTCCTTTCAAGCATTCACCTCTGCGACGTGACTTCCCTGTTGAATGAAGTGGATGTAACCTCGCCGAACATTGTAGTCTGTCACTGTACTGTATTTCATGGCAATTTGCAGAAAGAAATGTTTTTTTACGCGAGAGCAGCAAAACAGAAATGATCTTTTACATGACAACTACAGATCAAAAATATGGATCGAGCACATAAAAAACCAGCAAGCTGCTAGACTATTTCTTACAAAGTAGTAACAGCAACATCAATCAGCACACCGAGAACTGAAATCTAAAAAGATTCAAGCAAATGGAACTTCCAGCAAAACTAGTCTTACTAGACTATTTCTCATGAAGTAATAAAAGCAATAACATTCAATCTAAGTCTATTCCTTTTGGAGGGTCTTAGTCCCTTACCAAGATACCGCAAATACATAATATCTTGACACCCAGTATCAATTTAATGACTTGAAACAAGCAAGATTGATTGATGTTGCTTTGATTACTTCGTAAGAAATAGTCTAGTAGCTTGGCTGGAAGCTTCAAGTGCTCGACAAATACATCTTCTACAAACAATTCACAACGCACGACAACGATTTGAAATGATTAAGCTTTTATTCTTTCTTTCCATAGTTTTCCTTCAAGTTTATTCTCTCTCCTAGAATATCTTTTTTTTTCTCTTTCTCTCTCTCTTTGTCTCTCTCTCTCTTTCTCGGTCTTCATCTCTTTCTTTTACATTTTGTATCTCTCTGTCGTTCTCTCTCTCTCTTCATCTATTCTTTTCTTTGTTTCTTGGGTGGCGAACACCCAACTTAATCACTTGAGTAAGAGGGCGGTGAGCACCTGATTAATCACGTAGGACCCAAGAACCTATCCTGGACAGTTGCGGACTGCCGACCTAAATTATGGCCGACCTGAGTGGGTGACAACAGTTCACAATGTCTGTGGACTGGCATGCATCCTCAGGATAACACCTTATCTCTTCCCAGCATCATGATTTTTTCTCCTCCTCTTTTTCTCTTTCCCTCTTGCACTCTTTCTCTCTTTTTAATCTTTTTTTTCCCCCTCTCTTTGTCTTCGAGGTTTTCTCAGGAGAAAAGTCGATGTCACCAATAAGAAAAGGACACCAACATCAAAAGGCCTTTTCCCTTCTAAATCTTGCCGATGATCTTTTTCTTCAAAAAGCTTGTTTTTTTTTCAAGGCAATATACTTTTTTTCTATTTAGTCTCGACAATTGGCCAAGAGGCTTTTTTTTTCAAATAGGGTTTTGTTCTTCTCAGGGTTACAGGCTTTTTTTCTTCTCGATCTCGCCAATTCAATAATAAGGATCTCCACGTGCTCTCTTTTACCCTATGTCCTGAGGGTTAGGGCTAGGAGAAGGGAGGAGTAGTTCAGGATGTGAGCCAGTGTCTAACATAAAGAAAATTTATTTGTCAAGTTTTTATGCTTATTTTGGACCAACTTCCATTTTCCTCAAAAACCATTCTACGTGTTGTCATGCGTGCATGTGTGTGTGAGTGTGTTTGTGTATATTTATGTATGATGATGCACAAACATGCATAACACCGCAGGTATGTGTAAGTATGTGTATAGGTATGTGTGTGCGTGTGTGTGTTCGAGAGTGTCCCTGCATACATGTGCATGTATCATCACGGTACGTATGCATGTATGTATCATGATGTGTGTGCGCATGTACGTGCGCATAAGCATATGTATATATATGTATGTGTGTATAAGAGCCTCTGAGGCCCTCCGATATATTAATATACTAGTGTGCATAAATGGATGTATATGTGTGTTTGTGTGTGTGTAGGTACTATGGTATGTATGTGCACGTGTTCATACATGGCTTGCCATGCGTGCATGTGTGTACACGTGTGCTTATTTGTGTACGCGTCAGTGTATATATATGTATGGGGTATATATATGTATGTATGTGTATATGGGGGAAAAAAATATGAAAATTTGCAAACACACATGACGCTTCAGACATGTGCATGTATTGATGAGTGTGTATGCGTGTGATTTACAGATGGAAATCAGTACACTAACATGTATTATTGTACATATATATGTGTGCTCATGGAGAATTGTTGTTATGATGTTGGATGTTTGGATATGTATTGGTAAGAGTTTATGTTCAGGAATGTATAAAAAAAAGGGACTCGAAGGGGAGGGGGAGCCTCCTTTGTTTCAAGTGTGTCCGCTTCCGAAGGAATTCAGTGCTCTTCCTCTAGAGGGGGACTCGAAAGTCCAAGGATTCAGGGCGGCACGCAAACATGCCATTGTGTACTATTTTCTCTACTACCAGGTACGCTGGTGAGAAGCCTGTGCTCCGGTTCGGGTACAGTTTCTTGGGTCCTTGATTGATGTTGCTCTTATTACTATACACAAAATAGTCTTGCACCTTCGATGGCAGGCAGTTCTATATTCTCGAATCTTTTTAAATCTGAGTTCTCAGTGTGTTGTAATTTTTGGTTTTAATGTGCGTGCGTGTGTATGTGCTAGGCCTGTGTCTCTAACAAAACCTACCTCCGCCTCTTCCAACCAGTCCCTTGTTTGATTGTTGTTGCTTTTAAGACTTCGCAAGAAATAGTCTAGTAGCTTTGCTGGAAGCTCTGTGTGCTCAAATGATTTGGGTTCTCGATTTTTGCAGTTTTTGCCGGAATCGAACCGGCGACCTCCGGACAGACAGTCCCGCGCTTTGACCAACTAAGCTAGTTTTACATCGCCTCGGATCGATACCTAGTTCCCGCCATTCCTCCTGTGCCGTAACTCCCAGAGTCATCAATGTGTGCTTATGTGTGTGTGCCTATATATGCGCGTGTGTAAATGTGTAATGAAAATAAGTACTTTAAAGCCAAGACGATCACACCAAGACGCAGTGCAACCGGTTGAACACCAGTCCACTTCACCGAAGAAATGCGTCCAACAAGAATGGTCCAGCACGGGTAAAACGGCAGATGCAGTGGGAAGCGCCTTCCAAACCGCTGGCCGTTGATGACCCTCTGCTTCTGCCAGA
>Ga0105055_10007846_pt1 | contig 14061 bp, 6 predicted proteins | sample BON03_FD_78090 | JGI IMG/M metagenome (GOLD analysis project Ga0105055, IMG submission 78090) | Freshwater microbial communities from Lake Bonney liftoff mats and glacier meltwater in Antarctica - BON-03 | ecosystem: Environmental > Aquatic > Freshwater > Ice > Glacier meltwater | place: Lake...
AAAAAAAAAAAAAAAAAAAAAGGATGCACATTGCATTACGACGCAACATTCGGCGAGGACCTTTGAAGCAGCAATGGCGATCTTTGTGTTCAAAGGTAGAGGATTCAGCAAAGAAGAAGAAACTAACGAAAGAGGAAATATTTGAAAGTTATAAGCAGCAGGTTAAAAAATCATTCTTTGGACAAATGAACCAAGTGGCTCAGATGACAGAGTTGAAACTGTTTCCTGCCAACGAAACTTTAATGACCCCAGAGGATGCATCAACCTTACCGCGACTTTCAGTAGAATCGTTACAAGGCTCTCATATAGATATTCCTCGTAAGGGGACCTGTACGTTGCTTCTCGTAGGGTTTAATCAAATGGGGTACGACATGCTGGAATCTTGGAGACTTCCTGTTGAGCGACATTTGTATGACAGTATTTCTTCTCATAAGAAGCATGGTAGAATGAAACTTCAAATAGTAGAGCTGAGTGTCAACGAAAGTAAACTATTTACATACTTGAAAGGGTTCATTTCAAGGGCGTTCAAAAAAACAATTGATGCAAAGCGATTATCAAATACAGCTGCATTCTTTGGAGATTTTCAATCATGGAAAGGACCGCTTGGAATCGACAACACGTTAATCGGTTATTCTTTTCTGGTTGATTCCAATGGACGAGTGCGTTGGAGAGGGTCTGGTATATGTTCATTTGATGAATCCATGATACTTATTGAATTAATTAATAAACTTCAAAATGAAACCGATAAGAAATAAATAGATTTTTCATGTATCGAACAACCCCGAGGCTGTGTCTATGAAACTTGAGCTATTTGTAAAAATAGCGAGCCAACCACTAATACATCTGAAACACTTGCTTTTCAAATCTTGTAGCTTTGCCACATGCATTATGTTTCCATATTGGAGTCCGTGTTAGTAGCCTGAATCGCCGAACACCAAAGTTTTACATGAGCGTCAATTCGCGACACAGGAATTAAACACAAACAAGACTCGCAAATCTGGCTTGATGCTGCGGCCTGATTCAAAAGATCTATTTGCCCTCTGTCTCGTAAGACCGAACTACGACATCGAAGCACCTAACTCGTGGTGAATACCAAGTATATGACAAAACAACATACTAACCTGTAAAACCTGTAGTTGGACCGATACAGACAGGCTATTAGATTTTAAAAAGTATTCAGCCTCTTCTAAGGAGCATTTTTCTAGAAGCCCAACAAGTGATTCTACTGGAAGAGATTCAACTTGCATATGGAACGACACCTTTTTTATTCGTTGTTGTTTTTGATGATGACAAGAATGGTGATTTAACGTACTTGATACTCCTAGAGACTCTTATAATAAAGTGTATGAAGATGGTACCCCACAAAAGAGTACAATAGAGAGGGGGTAGTCATTGTCTATATAAAACTATACTAGTAAGAATCCATTGTTTAATGGACAGAATAGAATAGTGGTTGTTTCATCGTTTTTCACTGTAGCTAGTTTTTGGCACCTACAGCGACCTCAACCATCCACGCTGAGTGATTCGATCTTGTTGCGTGGTTATTTAATTTATAGTATCTTAAGTCTAGGTGTTGATATGCTCGGCAGACCCATATAATAAAACCATGGATACATTAAACGAGGAAGAATCACCGCAACCTACAACAATGCCGTCAAGGAAGGTTTCTTTCCCTGAGCAACTACCCGCTGTGGTCACTGTCCCACCAAATATCCACTACAGAGGGGAAGAGGTTGGTTCTCCTAAAGATAGTGTACTATCAAGTGCGCGTTCTGAAGAAGTTGTAGAAGGAGACGATGATGTTTCCCACGGAGAAGTCGACATTCCAGAAACGGATACCAAGTTTAAGATTATTGGTTATTCTCCTACAAAACGATTTGTCTGTTTCAATGATCGACTTGGAGAGGGCGCTTTTAAAAAGGTATACAGGGCTTATGATACAACGCAGGGCCTTGAAGTAGCCTGGAACGCGGTTAAAGTGGGAGGTATCTCGGCTTCGGCACGTCAACGAGTCGTTCAAGAAATGAAAATCCTGCAGACGTTGAATCATCCAAGTATTATTCATTTCTTTGCTTCGTTTCTCAGCAAGGAGACGGAGTCAGTTGTGTTCATCACGGAAATGATGGCTTCCGGCACCCTTAAAGATTTTATACAAATAAGGCCAGTTAGACTGAGAATTGTTAAGCGATGGTGTCGTCATATTCTGCATGCTCTAATGTATCTTCATTCCCGTGACCCACCCATTATTCACCGAGATTTAAAGTGTGACAATTTTTTTATCAACGGCTCTACTGGTGACATACGAATAGGAGATCTCGGTCTTGCGTCTTGGCAACGGAATGGTGCTGCAAGAAGCGTTTTAGGCACTCCTGAATACATGGCCCCAGAAATGTTCGAAGAGCACTATGACGAGCAAGTTGATACATATGCGTTTGGGATGTGTGTACTCGAAATGATTACGAAAGAAACTCCATTTTTGGAATGCACGAGTACTCCACAGATATACAAGAAAGTTATGGCTGGCATAGTACCGGACTGTTTCAATAGACTGATCGATAGTCCTACAAAAAAATTCATATATTCGTGTATTAGAATGCCGAAAGAAGGGAATCGTCGTCCTAGCGCTCAAGAGCTTCGAGCATCTGAATTTCTTGTGAAACGAGAGAACGACCCAGAAGATGATATTGACTGTTCAGAGCTTTTGAAAACCAGTAGCGGTCCTACAAAGCAACGAGAAGCAAAGAATTCATTCACCAGTTCACAGGAAGTTGTTGTTATTCCTCCTCCTTGTACGCCCAGCTCCCGTGACTCTGTTGATCCTATTGTATCAGGCTCTAAATCAGGTACGATAGAATCAAATCCTGCACAAACCAAGCAGCCATATCTCGATGCCGTGAAAACTGGTACAGAAGTTGCTCGAGTGGATGTGGGTAAAAGTCTCAGTAGAATTCATGCTAGTTCGACTGAAAATTGGGAAGAATCTGCCCCGAGTGCTCGCTTGGTTTCATCGCCTAGTGAGTCTGTTCGTGCGTTTGATTCAAAAGCCGAGGATGATAGTGAGTCTATTAATGTTCGTAAGGGCGCTGTGGTTCGATCGCGTTTCGGAGGAGGGGGTGATTGGTTTACAGGAAGAATTGCCGATGTAAAAGAGGATGGAACATATCGGATACATTATGACGATGCAGACTACGAGGATGGGGTCAAGGCCAGCTTGATGGAAATATATGCTCCAAATGGTCAATTTTATAATTTGCAAATGGTCCTTGATACCAAGAAACGACAAAAGAAGATGCCTGAAGTTGATTCTTCCAGTGTAGCAAGTTCCGAAAACGAGGAGAATCCAAAGGAGTATGAAAATACCTCAGAGATTCCCTTCCACACCCTGGACAGACAAGTATCGGACGCGTCAACTTGTTCCATTTTACCACTGAAGGAATGCAGATGGTGTATTACGGGAGTTGGCTCAGAGGATAAAGACATTATCAAGGTGAAATTCACCCAAAGAAATTCAGGGACCAAAACCAAACAGACGGCGCAATTTGAATTTGACATAAAGAACGATACGGCATCTCAATTAGCTGCAGAATTGTGCGAGGAGATGAATCTTCAAACATCCGACACGGATAGTTTAGTCATTACATTAGTAGCATTAAGGTCTGGTTATACTGGTTACTGTGCAAGTCATGATACATATTCGGATTTCAAACTTGAAAAGAGTTCACATGACGAAGGGCTTCCTTGCAAAACAAGCGACGACCTAAGTCCTCAGGATTTGGAAAAACAGATATTTATCGAAGAGGAGAAATACAAAAAAGTTCAAGCAGAGCATGCTCGAAAACTGGAAGAGTTGCGAAAGATGAAAGAAGCAGCTGCATCAGTGGGGGATTCTGAATCAGAAATGGTACTTTTAAGTAAGGAGGAAGAGAGAGAAATGGCTGAAAGACGGAAGCAAAAGGCCAAGGAAGATATGAAATTGCTAAAGAAGAAAGAAGCGGAGGAAGCAGAAAAGAAACTTTTTTCTGCGGACAATTTGTTTGGTGACGATAAATCAGACCCAACAACTCTCAAGCAGAAAATGCTCTATGGAACACATTCAAAACCAGCCGCCAATCTTGGTAGTGGGAAAAACCTTCCTGAAATCAAATTTGGTGAGGGTAACCCAGGCACTTGATGAATTTTTATATTTAGTTATGGTAGCATTTTTATTTCTAGTTCGGATGAATTATTTTTGAAACCTCCGATTGAATTCGTTTTTTGGCTGGAATACTCTGCAGTCGATGAATATCGCATATAGGTTCTTCTTCATCGGGCATTTCATACTCGTCTCCAACCATATATTCAGCAGTGCCAATCAAGGTGGCATCTGCAATATAAACTGGGATACTTAGTCGCCCTAAAACCTGAAGCAACAATATATTAAGTTGTTGGTTGTCTGGGAAACCGTCGAGTACCAATATTGATGAACTCTGCTCAAGCAATTCTTTCCACTTTTCAACTTGATCTCCGAAGACCATGTGGATACCATGTTGCCTAGCTTGGTCAAAAGTATTTCGAATATCCTCAACTTCTTTCCCAACAGCTTCTAAATCAGCAAAATCAGTTTCCGGAATAAAAAATGGATCTGGGGTGTTCTCGCCAGTTATAAAACGATCGCCGAATCCTTTCAGAGCTTGCTGGAATTCCTCACCAAAGGATCCTGTAAGAAATACACGGTTACATTGGTTGTTCTTGATGAAACCTTTCAGTATATCAAGCTGGTCAAAAGAACCTCCCATGATTACTGTATGTCGGCAGGTTCCAATCTCGGTAACTATTCGACTGTCTTGTGTGAGGTGCGGACCCACATGGGAAAATGGGAAATCAAATGATGTATCAAGATTATCGTTGATGAAGACATCACCAAATTCCTCGAGTACGGATAGTTTTTCAACTAAAGATATATTCTCCATTACATAGATAGGCACTTCACCTGGATCGACTTCCTGTTCATCTAATTCAGATTTTGGACATTCCACTAATTCACGCGTTTCTTCTGAATCGAAATCACTGATGAAAATAACTTCTCTACCTAATGATGAAGCTAGCTCTTCGACAACTTGTGAAAATGATTCATTTTCACCACCAAGCCCAAACAAGGAAATCATTGTGGAACCAGAAGCACATAAAGTATCAACCAAGGTCCCAATTCTCCTGATTCGAAGCGATTTTAGACTTTCCTCCGTAGCTGATAGGTCGGTAATGTTATTCATGTTAACGTGGGCTACCACTCGCTGATTCTTCAAGTTACCTTCTAACGATAATAGATGACATTCTATGTCCCAACTTGTGAGTGGGGTTTCCACTATATCAATCGATTCAATGTAGGCATCTGTACTTTCCTTTACAAGCATCATTATCCTGTGCAGAGGACCTTCGTCTTCATCATTGTGTGTTTGAGATCCTTCTTCATGTGATACATCTAATACATCTAAAATATTGTCCACAATATTCACCACCAACTGTTTAGAAGCGTTCCACACAAGAGACATTTCTTCAGGTCGTCTCAGCATAATTTGAACAGCTGCTTGTAGATCTTCATCAAGAGTTTTTGCAATGGCGGCAAATCTTGTTTTTTCTGTGAACAAGTAACTGTCTTCTTCGTTGAAACCACCATCACTTATTAAATCAGAACAAACTGTGGGAGCTCGATCTTCAGGGTGTAAATGGGTTCCATTCTTGAGACTTGTTATGTCTCTTTTAAGTTGGATGATAGAAGGCAAAGATGCATCGATTGCAGAAGCGGGGCTGAACCTGCTTAATTCCGTATAGAGCCTACTAGCTATGTCATCCATCACAGTATCTAACTCGTGATGATAAAACACACCAAGAGATCTATTGGCTTTGTCGAATGCTGCTCGTCTTTGTGTCAAGACATCTTCCTTACTCTCTAGTTGAGGAGCAGGCAACACGTTTTCAAGAAGGTTATCAAGGACCTTCATTAGTTCTGCATCTGCACTCTTTTGTTCCAGTTCGACAAGGCGTCCCATCCGACTTCCTATTTTCAAATCAGTAGCTTGTGAAAGTCCACATAAGGAAACGACTTGGGGTTCGATGGAAGGATTGGTGGTTATCATCCAGTTTTGAGACCAGCTTCCAGGCATATCACTATTGAATGAAAAAGCAACTTGCTGCATTTGCCCAGGAAGCAAAACACCAGTTTCATTAACACAACGAAACAATTCAATCTCATTCTCGGCTGGAACCAAAACGTCGCTTTGAAATTTGAAGTAAAGCACAGTGGTTCCAGTGTTGTTGACAGTTATGATATGAGATTGCACTTCATTCACATGGTTTCGAAAGACAATCTTTCCAGGAGCGACCGAGATATCTTCTTTGGATTCTTTGCAATCTATTTCCAACTGAGGCCCTGACGGGGTTTCTGCAGGGATCGGAGACGACAACGATTCTTCTTCCTCGACAGTTGATTTCAAAGCCCTCTCTTCAATGCTAACATATGCCCATTCAAGCAACGGTTCTCCTTTGATTACAAGATGATTCGCATCTTCTGTTGAAATCACACAAGGCCTAATTTTGTTTAGGTTGCGTGCCAATCGCTTCTGGGTTCGCTGTAGTACTGGAGATTCCCGCCATGTTGGTCTGTCAGATTCACGAATGGGTTGTGGCAATCGAATTATTTCATTTTCTAGATTAGGAACTTCTTTCACAGGACAAAACAACCCACTAAATATGTTTCCAACAGCAACGTATCGCGTACCCATGCCCCGCAAGCTCATCATCCAATATTCGCTACCATGTTTCTCATGGTGAGGAATGGCTTGACCTAAAATTGAATATTCTTCTGACTTTTCTCTGAAATCCGGTCCTCTTGAAACCACAAGATCATTCACGTGTTCTTTTCCAGAAACAAGTAACATCGTCTTCTTGAAGGAACTCCACTCTTTTTCCCACTGTTGATGAAGCTCTAACGCACGTTGCTGTCTATCATGCATCAGCACTTCATGAGCAAGCAATCCTTTCAATTTCGCATGTCGTATAGCTTGTTCTTTTATTTCTGATTTCTTTTGTCTTTCAATGGTTTCCTTTCTTGCCAACCGTCGAACCTCTTGAATGTGATCTACGTTCGATTTTGTTGCTGGTTGGATAATTTGAACTTTATTCGGAGAGCTTCGTGATGGTGTTGGAATTGTAGATCGAGATGACGGTGGTGGGGGTCCAGCTGCCATGTACTGAGTAACCGTTCCTAAAATACTATAGGGAACGATATCACCTAAAGTATCTTTTCGAGGAAACGCTTCACATTGATTGTTTTCTCGAACTGGACTCAATTTACCATAAGATGACGAGTTATACTCGAGATTCGAGTCGCTTGTTTCAAGCTGTAATTCATCAGGATTGATAGAACGAGACACATGAATCTTTCGTGAAGTATTCTTCAATGTATCTTCTCTTTCTGATTTGCTCACCAAGAGCCGTTTCTTGGGCCGCATTGGGAACGTCGCATTCTCCATCTTGCTTGATATGGCTCAAAGCTCAACGGATACTATTTTTTATGATCCTATTTTTTACTTTGATGGACAAACCAACCCATGTCGAAGTAAAGCTGGGGGGTCGCCGGCTTTGAATCCGCAACCAAATGGACATTGCAACTTATCTCTTCTATTGATAATTCCTCCTCCGCTCAATTTCAAATGCCTTTTCTGCTCCCTTTTCAACTCAGAAATTTTCCCTAAATCCGTTTTTGTTTTTTGAAGGTGACACACTTTGCATAGGGTTTGGAAATTGCCAATCAAAGCCTCGCCTCCACCTACTGCAACTGCAAGTATGTGATCTGCATCCCAAAACATCCCCTCGTTGAGCACTTTGGAGTCCAATATCTTTGAAGTTAATAACGGGCCAAGTATGTCCTTTTGATCTCGAGTCCAATGAAGTTTCGAACCACGCCCTGCTTTGGCTTTCATTTCATGCGGACACAATCGCCCAACACTCTCACAAAACAGCTCCTGATACCGCAAAGTAGACCCTGCCGGATGGAATTTGGCTCGCCTAAACATGCCTCTAGTATCTACTCCACAACTCCGACAAACCCCTGCTTCAGTTTCTGACAGCTCTATTCTAGCTGTACGTGCATAGCATTTCATATGCCATATTGTAAAACAGGGGGCAGGACACGGACAAAAAAAACCACGAATTCCGCTTGGTTGATACTCTGAGAGGTATTTGTGTTGTGCCTCGTACGTGCTACCACAAAACAGACATAATGCATCTTGTCCAAAGAATGCTTGCTGAATGCATTTAACTATTGGGCCATTTTTACCAGTGGACGATTTATAACTAATGAAGCAAGTATTGTAATTTCCCGACCCAAATCTCCACATGGCTGCCCTATGCATCTGAAATGCGGGATTCGCTTCTCTTCCAAAGTTCTTCAAACCGCAAATATCAGAGACACATATGCGAGGTAGACATGAGGTAAGTGGCAATGAGAGAGGTTTCGATAGCGACGTCAGAATATTCCGGTCAGTACCAGAGAGGTCTTCCCACTCCTCAACAAATCCTTGCGCCTGGAGAAACATTGGTGAAGTAGGACACTGAAGTCTTGGAGGAAGCTTATCCCAAAATGCGACGATATTCGGTTCATGAACAGAGCCACTCTCCAACAGTTCTGATACAAAAACCTTGAATTCGTTGAGAGAGAACGTTTCATGAAGCGGGGTATAGACATCTGAACTGACTTGTTGATATAAGTAAACTCGGTTTGTCAAGGAGACTCTGAAAGATAGTTTGGAGCTATTACTCAATGGTACAATAGTGTCTCGAGTATTATCAACCAACTGCTTGAACCTTAATAGTTGAGAGTCTGTACTTTTGGTGGATAGCTTGATAGGAGAGACATTGCTGGGAAGTGTGGCTTCGATATTTTCAAGTCTAGAAGAGAGCATCGGCCAAATGGAAGTATCCATAGAATCTTGAGCGAGAAAATACTGAATATTGACAGTTTCTACTTTCCCTATGCGATGAACTCTGTCTTCTGCTTGCAACAACAACATGGGCGACCAATGCAGCTCAACCATCAATACCAGTGAACTACGTGTCAAAGTGAATCCTGTGCCCATGGCTGCAAGGGATAACAGCAACACGCGAGGGGCCCCATCCGCCACTCTCTCAGTTTGAAACACATTGACGATGTTATTTCTCTCCGTTACTGGGACTTCCCCGGTCAATACTTGGCTATTAAAATCCTTGTATGATTCTTTATTCGGATCGGTGCCTCTTCTTTCTAGAAGCTTCGATTGAATAATATTGAATACTTGCAAATGATGCGCGAATACCAAAACTCTCTCTTCACGATCCATCGATTCCAATATTTCTATCAAGTAGGTGGCAGCCATAGGGGCCTTTTGAATTGCGAGTTTTTGCATCTCATAACAAATAGATTCTGGTCTGAATTTAGTCATGCGAGACATAGATCCGAGCATATCAGCATGTTTTCGGAATGCATAGGACTCTGATTGGCTTTCATCAGATAGCATATCGGTGATGTCTTTTGAAGATATATTTATTCTAACGATAGTTCGGATTTTAGCAGGCAAATCAGCGAGAACTTCGTTTTTGGTTCTTCGAATAATGTACGGGAGAAGAATTTCACCAAGTTTGCTGATCTTGTTTCTATTCGCGCCCTTAAAAACCCATTTCTCCTCGGTGAATGATCCTCTAGTAAATTGTCGACGCGTGGCTTCGCAAAATGTAATGCCAAAACGGTGAGCATTCCAAAGATATAATACAATCGATAATACAATCGGTGGCAAACTAGTCAAATAAATCCAAAACACCTTCAAGGAGTGAATGACATTTTGAATATTTCCGGTTGACCAATTTCTAAACTCCACTTTTGAGTCAAGGACACTGCAACTGAATCTGGAAGTCAAAGTCAGGATATGCTTTAAATGAGCTTGAAACAATGAAAACACCCGAAGTATTTCCGTCTTGTGGTCTCGAGACAAACTCATGCAGATTTGATTCACCTGGGAAATATCTCGGTTCCTGTTGAATACACCCATTGCATCTTCTATATTTCCCCATATGGTATCTATTCCTGGTTTATGCAGCGCATTCGATTTAAAGCAAATATCAAGATCTCTTAGTCCAACAAGCGGATCGAGTAACATGCGAGCCAGATGCGAATCTCTGCAACACAGAAAGAAGTGTTTGCGATTTTTCATTGATTGCAGGTTTATAAACCCCCAACGTGACAGCAATTTATTTTTCTCCATATTTGACAAAACCATTGCAGCTTGAGTGAAAATATCTAATGGTCGATACAACATCGGAGTCCCAGTCAAGAAAACAGCTTTCGGTATCTTTTCAGATAGTAAAAACATAGAAAGGCTGATACGAGAGTCATAGGATCGCGTTGCATGCACTTCATCTGCTATCAAATATTGAAAATTCAGTTTCAACAAGGTCATTAACTGTGTGGAAATTCCGCGATAGGAACAAATAATAACTTTAGCGTCTGGTTGAATTATGGAACTGCCAGTAGTAATAACGGAAATATCCGAAATATCTAAGTTCGGTATCCATTTTTCAATTTCCTCTACCCATGTAAGACGGAGTGATGCTGGACATACTATTAACACAGGCCATGCATTGTTGCCGAAGCACCAACAGGCCATAGAAAACAAAGCCTGGAAGGTTTTACCGAGCCCCATGTCATCATACAACAGTGTACGTGTTGGAGCCTTAAGAATTCTAGCAACTCCCTGAATTTGATACGGTTTAAGTTTGGGTAATCCTCTACCAATGACACTAGTCAGGGAATCGTGTCCTTGATCTGATGGTCTACCAGCAGCGAGTTCTATTAGAGGACCAAGTATAGAAACAAGTTCATGGGTTTCATCTGTTGTACTATTCGACCCTATCTTCTTGATTGAAATAGGCTCCTTCATATCAAGTCGTCGTTTACTCATGTGAAGTTTGAAATGCGATTGTACTATCTCCAGGTATCAACAGATGTACTAATTCCTGATGTCCTACCTTTTCAAACATGGAAAAGGAAATTCAAGATATTGATGGGTATTAGAATGTTTTTGCTAAGTTTTGCAACATGCTCGGTAGTAGCAGCCACTATCAGCTGGCTGTCTTTTCGTCGTTACATCATCGCAGCGTTTGGACAGTTGAAAACTCGCATGATCGATGCATATGTTCGCAAAGCAATGAGAACGATAACTACAAAACCGGAAGGCAGATGCGAAATAGGAGAGAAGATGGTAGATTCCAGTTCCTTTAGATATTTTAGAAATGCGCCTGCATGTCTAGGGGAAATGTATGAGAAGGGGCGGAGGTTTGGAACCGATGACTTTCTAGTGTATTATACAGGTTCCATTAATCGCAGGATTACTTTTGGAGATGCCCTTGATCAAGCAACGACCATTAAAAACAATTTGCAGCACAACTATGGAATGAACGTGGGGGATCACATAGCAATTCTATGTTCCAATATCCCAGAGTTCCCATTAAGCTTTATGGCCATTACTTCCTTAGGTGCAGTGGCTGTGACACTTAATGCTTTTTGGGATTCTACTTTATTGCTTTATGGACTAACCAATAGCGAATCTTCCATGGTGATTGTTGATTCAAAACGACTCGCCACACTGATGCGATCGGAAGTACAGTTACAGGATCTTGTGAAGACCGGATTACAAATAGTCGTGATTACATCGAATGATGCGGAACTATCTTCTCTTCCTAGCTGGTTAAAGGCGGTAGATTTCAAGCAACTGCTACTCACTTCAGTAAACGAGGCATTAAAAGTTGTGATTCCTTGTCGTCATCCTGCAGTTCTTATGTACACAAGTGGTACAACCAGTCGTCCGAAAGGCGTGCTACTTTCACATGAGTCTTTCATACAAGCTGCGTATTCATATGTGCTATTTTGGGACCTTATTTTAATGCTTAAAGGCTCTCCTGCAAACAGAACATGTCATTTAATAAGTTCACCACTATTCCACACTGCGCCCCTGGCAAGCAGCTTTCTTTTAGCATTTGAAGCAAATGTTAAATTGGTTTTATTGCCAAGATGGAGTACACAAAATGCAGTTAATGCATGCAAGGACGAGAAAGTAACCACGATGGGACTCATGCCAACAATGTTATCAGATCTCGTCGCTTGTCCTGAATTTGCAAAGGCAAAAGATTCTCTCGTCATCACGAATATAGGCACAGGTAAGTCTAATATATGTCTTTCACTCCTCCTTTGCGATCTAATATAAACTTCTTACAGGTGGAGCGTCTTGCAGCTCTGAATTGAAGAATAGAATTGCATCCATGATTGTTGGTGTCTCTCAAGGATCTGGATGGGCTTTAACAGAAACCAATTCAATCGGCACTGCTATTGGGGGTCCGGATTTTTTGTCACGCCCGCTTAGTTGTGGCAGAGCTTTACCATTAGCAGACATAAGGGTGATTGATATTGCAAGTGGAAATGTTTTACTGGAACCGAACATGGAAGGAGAGTTGTGTATCAGAACGATTTGCAAGATGAATGGGTATTGGAAAAACGATGACGCCGAAGAGATAGACAGTGATGGCTGGATTCGGTCCGGCGATGTTGGAAAGATAGACGAGGATGGTTTCGTATACATAACAGATAGATTGAAGGATTTGGTTATTCGCGGAGGCGAGAATATTAGTTGTGCGTCGGTTGAGGACTGTATCTATAGATCGTATCCTTCAGGAATACTTGAAACGTGTGTGTTCGGATTACCTCATACCCGATACGGCGAGCAACTATGCGCTGTGGTTTGTACCCGGGAGGTCAACTCAGTTTCAGAGCAACACATCAGAGAGTTTTTAGAGAAACATTTACCAGTATTTCAAGTTCCTTCCAAAATCTGGATACGTGAATTTCGAGGTGCTCCTTTGCCCAGGGGTGGTACTGGCAAATTACTAAAGCGAGAGTTGCGTCGTGAATATCTTGACAAAATATAATTTAACGAAACTGATTTTTTCAAATTTGAATAATTTACAGTTGCACATGTAGTTAAGATACAGTTGTACATGTAGTTAAAATGAGGCGGACCATTGCAACAGCTGCCAAGCAAGGTTGGGGGCTATCCGTGCTCGTTATAGCACCTGGGAGGCTTTTTTGGTAGTAATAACGATAGATAACTCTTAGGGTAGGCCCTAAGTCTATTTTCAAATTTGAAAAACCTTGTCACAAAGCATATCGCTAACTAATCTCAACCACCAACATGCCAACTACCTCACAATCATGCTCATGGGCTCTTGCTCCTCTCCGCGCGGTCGCTGGAGCGGTATACAAAGTCCTTGCTATGCCTTTCAAAAGCTGCATGGCTACTAACCAATCTCAATCAGTCAACTCTCAAGAAGTTTCCAAAAGTAGAGCTCCAAGTGACCAAGTCGCGAGACAAGATCCTTCTCTTCCTAAACCACTTCCAGGAAACCAATCTCCTCCAGTCAACCCTCAAAGAGTTTCCAGAACCAGAGCTCCAAGCGACCAAGTCACAGAAGACGGTCCTTCTCTTCCTGAACCATTTCCAGGAACCCAATCTCCCTCAGTCCACTCTCAAGGAGTTTCCGAAACCAGAGCTCCAATGGACCAAGTAACAGAACAAGGTCCTACTCTTCCTAAACCTCTTCCTGGAAACCAATCTCCCCCAGTCAACTATCATGAAGTTTCCAAAACCAGATGTCTAAGTGACCAAGTCACAGAACAATGCCCTTCTCTTCCTAAACTACTTTCAGGAAACCAATCTCCATCAGTCAACTCTCATGAAATTTTCGAAACCAGGGCTCCAGGTGACGAAGTCACGAAGCAAAGTCCTTCTCTTCCGAAACCACTTTCAGGAAGCGTGATCATTGAAGGAGTTACCGAAATGGAAGAAGAAGAGATTCTGCCTGCACAAAAGGGGAAAACAGTTGAAGAATTCGTTGAAATTGTGGACGCTGATGCCATGTTTGGCATAATAAAAGAGTCCGAGCCTTTTGACATCGAAAATGTACCTGGTGTATTCGTTTACAAAATCGAGATTCCTTATGATG
>Ga0105055_10007848_pt1 | contig 14058 bp, 12 predicted proteins | sample BON03_FD_78090 | JGI IMG/M metagenome (GOLD analysis project Ga0105055, IMG submission 78090) | Freshwater microbial communities from Lake Bonney liftoff mats and glacier meltwater in Antarctica - BON-03 | ecosystem: Environmental > Aquatic > Freshwater > Ice > Glacier meltwater | place: Lake...
AAGATTCCCTATATCCTTAAGCAAGGGTGTCCAGTAGAATCCTTTCGCCTCCCCCCATTCGGCCTTCACTGTCGACTCCAATGTGTTTGTTGTCATCACCTTCGAAATTCTTTTTATTGTGGATAGACCCCATCATCCTTTGTCTCAGTTGCCACATTGCCGTGGTTTGTTGTTACCCAAGCCTGAAAATGCTTTGATAATCCAGTTAAGCACCAATATCTAGACCAGATTTGGATGCAACTGAAAGTAGAAAAATAATTTTCCATATGGAGCTAATAGATCCGACACCTCCATCGATTGGGAAGAATGCAATTTAGATGGACTTTTATGGTGAAACAAAAACCAATGTTGTCGTCTGAATTCAATTTAGTACGCAAATCTATTTTGTTTATTTATTAAAGTATTTTTCTAGTGAGAGGATAGCAAGTGCCTGATCTTATACAAGACTGTTCATTGTGTGAGTCGGATGAATATCTAGTGTAGAAAATATTTCATCCACCTCGGCAATCATACCGGTGAGGGGGTCTTTCCGTTAGTATCCGTTGGACTCCGTAATCACTCTGTATCGGTGCGTTTCATTTATCAGCACGCGTTTCATTTACAGCGTGCGTTTCATTTATAGCGCGCGGATGATGCATTTTTTCTTTACTTCAATATCTCTTTACAAATCCATAATCAAGTTTTAACTTTATCACTTAGTTACAACACACCGGTCGACTTCGAATGCTTTCTGACTTGGAGGAAGTCACAAAGGATGCAATTGTTATAAACGAAAGGGAGTTTTTCATTGCTTGTTTATAGTATTTGTAAAAGGTGCTGTTTACTTGGTTTTGTTCGATTTTCTATAGTTATGACTTGTATGATTTGAGGATACACAAACAGATGAGTTCCTCATCAATATTCGACGGGGATTTCGATGTTTAGGAATTCAGAGATTATAACGCTGGATCGTGCTGGGATTCACAAAATAGTTATTCGGAAAGAATCTCCAACAAGTTGAAAAAGTTGTTCACTTGAATTTGGAACATTTATCACGATGAAGCAATCGGCAATATTTGAATATTCAAAAACCAAACAAGGACAACATTGCATTGAAATACTCCAGTAATCAATAAAAAGCGGTTTGTTTACAATAAGAGCCTCAAATCAAAATACTTCAAAATACTATTGTTACAAAAGAGCTTCCAACCATTCATGGCTGATCGCTGCCTTACAAGTGAGTCTATTACTAGGTTCTACCACTAAGAGTCCCTCCACTATATCAATTGCACTAGTAGAAACAATTCCAAACACTGATGGTGGGAACTCCACAGGCAGTGTTAAACAATCCGCATAAGGAACAAACGGTAAAATACCCCCCAGCATCTCATATAAAATTACTCCTATAGACCACATATCTGCTGCTACTGTGTAGGACTCCTTTTTCAATATTTCCGGCGCGATATAACCCATAGTACCTCTCATAGAAGTGTAAGGTACTTTGTGGACATCACCTGTACGCTTATAATATTTGACACTGGGAACCTTGCGTGACAATCCAAAGTCGCATATTTTGATCTGCACTCTTGATAAATCGGAAAGCACTGAGGTAGCAGGAGTATTGTGGTCATGCACACGGGAGAGTAAAATATTACAAGGTTTCAGGTCGCCCTGAAGCACCCCGGTACTGTGCAGATAATCAACGGCATCAAGCATTTGTTTAGCGAAGCATCGAGTATGAGATTCGTCTAGTCTTCCTCCATTTTTCAAAAGAAACTCCTCGAGACTCCCTCCGGTGGCCATTTCAAGAACAAGAAATAATCTTGTGCTATCTTCAAATATCTCATGCAGTCTGATAATATTTGGATGAAGGAGAACCTGATGAATCTGCACTTCACGTTTCACCATACATTTCTCTTCTTCTGACACAAGCATCTTTTTCCTGATTATCTTCAAAGCAAAATTTGTCTCGTGCAAACGATGAGTTGCCAGTTTCACAACAGAATACCCGCCTTTCCCTAAGGTGCCACTAGGGGTAATATCTATTCTGTATTTATCCGTAACACTCACTGCTCTATTCACACACCATCGATTTCCATCATCATCACTGGAACTGTCCGAGACAATAACCTCCTCAAATTCGCCCCCGTCAGTTGTTAAAGAGTAAAAGCGAGGTTTAGGCTCATCATCATCCGAATGAGTCGATCCTTTTCTAAGCAATGGAGCATCTATTCCAGTAACACGAATACTCGGTTGGCTTAGATTCCTTCGAATACGTTTATCACGGTTAGAAGGGGCTCGTAATGAAAGCGAGCGTACAAGTGATCTTGTTTCTTTTTTTGGTTCTTCAACTACTAAAAATTCTTTAGCATCAGATAAACTTCCATCTGGGCTGGAAGTGCCCAGCTTGGATGGCTCTTCCTCCTCTGAAGTAAGGAATAAAGAACTTTGGTCATCACGGAACCGATGCAAGTTATGGTAATTACAATAGATTTTTGGTCCCTTGTGGAACTGACCAGTGAAAGGATTCTGTCTTAGAGCCTTGAGGCTTTCTAGCTCCTCTTTACTCATCATATCCTCTTGGAAGTATCTCGAGCTCACATTTGTGCCGCAAGGAGAGTGTTGAAAGAAACCCAACAGAGGGTTTCTTCTTGGTAAGATACCATGATAAGCTATTACATCACTCATCATACGGTCACCGGCAGATCAACTATAAAAGGTCCTACTTGTCAAGATCGACACCCTCAAGTATTGAAATACTACGACCTTTTTGTCCAATGAATGTATTTCTCCTACCGATTTCGTCACGAATCGGACTTATGGAGCTCTTATAGTTATCCGTAGAAGACCTTACCACTTTGTTACACCAATGGTATTGCCTGTTCCGGCTACCACTTTCCTATCTTTAACTCTATGGATTCTAATCTTAACAAACCTTCATTTTGTAGAAACAGTATTATATTATATTAATTAAACAACGAGAATGGTTTAATTTGATTGATTAGTTGACTGAGGAAAAGTATATATTTTAGTGAAACCTAAGAGAGGGAGGCACCGAACATATTTTCAAAATATTTGTTTTCAATACGTCGGCGCTCGTTTTCATTTTGAATTTTCATGCAATAACAAAACCTTCTTATTCTCGGCAACTTTTTGATTCTCTAAAAGAACATTCTTCAGATTATATCTCCTTGATGCTTGACAGTCCACTTCTCTCTTCTCCATCCGTTTTTCATTTTGCATCATGATTCTCATTGATTCCCTGTTTTCTTCGTTTATATGATTAGAAATCATAATCTTCCGTTCCTCTACACTAGCAAGTATTGTGCTAGCGAGATCCCTCTTTTCATCCGCGTTACAACCGTGAATTCGTTTCAATATATTTGCATCCCTCACCACTCTAGCTTCTCTCCTTGCTTTGAGTTTTTGCATTTCTCTTGTTTCTTCCTCGTCAAATGTAGTTGCTGATCTGGGATTACTTTTTTTCTTAGGACGCAATACAATCGACGGTCGGATTCTCTCCATGATGATCGTTTAGTAGTTCGTTTTGTAACGCCTACTTTTTGGCAACTATTTCATGGTCTACACATTTTGATTCGAATGACTTGGACTCAACACTAAAACCAAAATTCTACATAGCGAGGCCAAAATACTATTTGAAATTAAAGATCATTGTTAACTAAAATCGAAACAAGTAAAAATCCAAAACAAAAATAATTTGATGAAATCTCAATAGGATTTAATTGAAATATTTGATGTGCTCTTCGCCCTTCATGTTGTCATTGGCTACGAAATCGCCTAGTATTTCCTTAGTGGTTGCATCCTTTGCAACAAATCGATGTCCATGGTAAGTTGTAATAGGAGCACGTACACCGCCTGGTTCAACAGCCATTTGAAAAATCATATCATCAGTACCGTCATCCCAAAACAGGTCAATAGGGTCACTGCGATCATTTTGAAAGTAAACTTGAAATGAAGAATCATCTGCTTCCTTGCCATCTCCGTCTAGAGCCTTTTCTTTTCCAGGTTTCTCTCTATTCCACAACCACACATTAGCTGACCATTTGGTCCCTGAAATCACAGGACATCCTCCATGAAGACTGTATTTATCAAGACCTCCATCTGGTCCTTGGCTGTAAAACATAACTGCAGATCCAGCAACAGGGGCTGATCGAAGAGCAGTAGACGAGGTGTTACAAACCCACTTCGCATCGTTGTTTGCAATATACCCAGCAGTATTATCAGTACCTTTATGTACTAGATATTCTCCGTTGTATCCTTCATGAGTACTTGATAACGGAAATACTGTATGTCCACCTTCTTCAACATCAGAAAGATACAAAAAAATAGTCACAAAGCGATTAGTTCCGTTTTTCACTTTGGGATCATGTCCTTCATAAGCTTTATCGTCAAACCAATCCGTGTGTGGCTTGTACCACTCGTTGTTTTCATACCTCAGAACTTGTGTAGCATCTGCCAATTCAGGATCATAATCAAGTCCAGCTATATCAAATGCTCTTCTTTGAATCTTTTTTGCAGCCCAAGAATGAAAATCCCACGCTGTACTGCTGGTTCTAGTGCTATCTCTCCAACCAGCAAATCCCACTTCACTAGGTTTCACAAGTTCTTTGTTATGATCGATGATTGCCTGCACCTCTTCAGGCGACATGAAATTCTCAATTGTGAATACACGAGGAGAATCACTCAGCTGCCGCATAATAATTGGCTTTCCAGGAATTGGCGACTTGCAATTTTCAGGGCGTATTTCAGATCCTACTTTTCCAAGAGGCCATACAAAATGAACTCCTTGGGGTACGACGTAAAGTCTACCTCCATCAATGATATCTAAAAACGAAAACACACGTCTACCTGTACTGGTAAAGAGTTTGGCTCCTTGATTCCCATCGCACAGTCGTTGCAATACCAATTCATCGTTCCCACTCATTTCCGCCACTTCAATCATCTGAACGCACGTGTCTTTGATAAGTGAATTAACCCCAGAAAACTCTGAGGAGGAGCGAAAAGGGGACTCACCTACGCCATCCCCATTGAAGTGAACTGAAAATGTAACAGGTGAGGAGAGCTTGGAGTCCTCCGCGTGGTGTTCCTCTGTCTCAACGAAGCTTACGGGCAAGAGCTCAAGGCTAAGTGCCTCCTGCAATTGACGTACCAAAGGCTCTGGAAAGAAGGTCGCAACAGTGTGCTTGGATTTGGGATGGTTGAGTAGCAGGGCTATGACTACTGCAATAAGTGCCACACTTCCAACTACTGACATTGCTACTACCTTCGTCGATCCCATTCTTTCACCTAGGACAAATTTCGAGATTGTGATGATTCAGGAAAAAAAAGTCGATTCAAGTCAATTGTAGTCACCCATTGATTAGTGAGTCACCTCTAAAATGGGCAACACACAAACTACACCGACTTCTATTCTTCGCTTTAAAGGGGAACTTTCGGAGATGCCAAGCGAGGAAGCTTGTGAGAGTATTGCTGCTAACGAAGATTTCGTTCGTGCTAGATTATCATTGACTTTAAATTGTTTTAGCTTTCCATCCAATTTGAAGATTGCATTCAGTTTGCTTGACGAAAATGACAGAAATGCCGCAATCAGTGCAGCAGCATTTGATGCAATGGTCATCAAATGCAAACCCATTTTAATACCGAAGAAAATGTCTGAGCAAGTATTCTTTTATGTAAGTTTCATTTTATTTCGTTTGAGTGGATTTTGATGGATTTTCCTGGTAGAATTATTTTTCACATTTTGCAACTATTCGAAGAAAGTTTTTGCCTGATTCATTATCAATCAACACAGAACTGATTCAGGAGTTTAAAATAGGAAATCAAATTTTCCATTCGGTCCATCCTAATTTATGTTTTGGGAATGCAAACGATATCTCAGAATTCTCCAAAATCTATTCCCAATGTCAAAATGGTTCCACGAGACACAGAAGGGAAGGGAATTATGATATTGGCAACGTGGATTTCGATGTATACAATTGCCAGAGCCTCCTTTTTTTCTCCAATCCTCTGATGCACGATCTTGTATTGAATCGAAATCACGAATTTGATTGGAAAGCGTTTCAATGTAGAGTGCTCCAACTTTCCAGGAATGTTGAGACGTTTTTAGACTTTGACCTTGTGCCACCGGACCAGCTATTCGCGAACGAAATCAACAATTTCAAATTTGATCATATACAAGACATGAGGGCAGTTCAAGCTGCATGGCTAGTAGATCCTTTTCTGTATTCCGCATTTTGCACTTTAAGTCCGACATTTGTTGAGAAAAATGAGTTTTGGAACAACTATCTCCATCATGTAGCTGCATTGGCTAGCAATGTTTTACAGGAGTCATTTTAGAGTTTCAAAAAGAGCATTCGTGCAAAAAATATGGAAGCGAGGTATCTAGCTCGTCGATTTCATCGGATTTATGCTCAAAAATCCCAGATTTTCTGCTAGATAGCTGATAAACAAAAAGCGATTGATTGTACAAAGCGGATCGGAATGTTCGTCCGCATTCAACTGGCCATTCTCTACTTCGCAATGTGGCTATTGCTTCATGAGGATTGCCCATGTCTAAACTCAATCTCGCGAGACGCTCTGAGATCAGGAATTGTGTTCTTTCGTGGATCATATCGCCTTCAATAGTCTCTCTTGCTCCTTCGAAGCTTCTAAGGAGATCCTTACGCCTTGAAATATTGTTTAGTATGTTCTCCTCGCGAAACACCTGGTCCAACTCTAAAGCTGCAAATAAGTTCCCAGGTTGATCTGTCATTGATTTTTCCAACCCGGCGATTGCAAACCCTAAATTGCAATTGTATTTCCACATTATCAAACCATAGATTCGCCATAATTCGTTTGAAAGTTTATATCGGTTTGACGGGAACTCGTTGTATTCAGGAGGTTCGGCAGACTGCGCTTCTCGTTTTTCACCTTTAGATTTTGTTTTCGAAAGAGAGAGTGGCTCAAAAAACAACCAATTCCAAATCTCTTTTAATTCCCGATTTTCAGCGATGCCAATAACACACAGAACATATAGGGCATGTTGATAATCGTCAACATTGCATTTCCCCAAAACCAACCCTGACAGAAAAGAGGTCAATTTTTGCTCTATTTGGTTTACAAGCACTGGAGGAACCCCCCATCCATCTTGATTCTTAAGCGGCGAAACGTTCAATGCATCAGATGATATGTATGAGATCCATGCAAATCGTACAGGGCAATTTTTGAAATGAACTTTGTCTAGAAATGAAAATTGACCTCGCACCCAACACCGGATCTCCCTTGAAGCACTTAGTGCAGCTCCACATGCAGCTTTTGTGTTATTCAAATTTCCCTTGGCTGGCACGAAGCAAACAGTGAGTCGAACGACACAATCAGTTTTCAAGCGATTTGCAGAAACGTGAAATTTGGTGTGAATTTCGGAGTATTCATCACGGTCAGAAGCTGATGCGCTTATCCACAAGCGATCTTTCCCGTTTCCGAAACATTTCCAACTTTGTTCGAATCCAATACCTTGCTCTTTCAGTTGTTGGGACTCAAGTACTTGAACGATGCCGGTTTGCGTCCTGCTATTACCTGCACCGATTCCGTGCGTGCCTTTTGGAAGATCATGAATCATTTCAGATACATGGATTTTGGACTTGGTGCTTGGGTTTCTTCGAGGATTGTTAGCCACCATTTTTGCATTTTTCATGTAGTCCACTGATTGAGAGACTTTTTTAATAATAGGAGTTTCTAGTTTCGATTCGTGCCAGGTCAGAAAATCTTCTTCATTGTTTTCTTTACTCTCTTTTATTATTTGCACATTGGTAAGCTGAGTAATAGATCGATATTCAAGTGGCTTTTCAGTCACGAAAGAATCAGTTTGTTCTCCTGTTCTAGTTTCCATCCTCATTCTCGACTTTGGAGGAAATGCCCAAAAATGATCTTCGTTTTCGATAGGCACTGTGCACACTAATTTAAAATCCAAATCTTTTTTCACATCGGATGGAATAATAGCAATACGCACGACAAGCACCTCTGACCCTTCTGGGAGCGCATATTCTATCATCCATGTGTCACCTGTGAGCATGTTCACATCACCAACTTTACACCAAGCGTATTTCTTCCCTTCATTCGCTATACCATATTCATATTGAACGGTTTTATAGTTTAATGGCGTTATTTCAGATGTACTGGAAAACTGAATCCCGCCAGCGACGTAGCCTCCACTACAAGATGGAAACACTCTACTTGGCTTCACAATAGTGTTTGAATATATAAGATCCGTACAAGTTCCTTTTGTTACAAGTTTTAATACTCTGCCTCCAAGCCCAGGACAAATGCTTGCAGTTAGAAATTCATTCTCCAGTGTTATTGTTTCTACTTCATTCATGTCCACCGAACCACCATCTGTAGCTACTGAGGGAAATGGATATTCATCCTCTTGGAATAAAATTGGATCATGGTTCAAAGGTCTGGTTTCAAAGCAGCAAAGTAGGGCAAAGCCCTTCTCAGCACGTAACGCACTCATGATTATTTATTTTTATAACGGATCTCTTTCGTAGTGGTATCTAGTTCGTTTATTTATTACATTCTAATAATTCCGATATATTCCTGTGGTATCAAAGTATCCGTCAACAGCATGCGCATCCTTTCTTTCATATGCCTCATAATTGTGATCACCTTCTATAACAAGAGAATTATCAACAGGGATTTCGCTAAATTCGTTGGAGTTTGGTTTGGTTCTGATTTCGATAAGAAAACTATTACGAAGCATTTTCGTAGAAAAATCCTCCAGTACAACATATGTAGGAACATTAAAAACCTGCTTAAATCTGGAAGGATTTGAATTGTCAGTCACGACAAGAGTCTGTTCATCTTGGTTAAAAACAGCCGAAAACAATCCATTCTTATTCGATTCAGATGCCTCAACGAAGACTTGAACTTTGTCATCGAGTTCCACTATCTCATATTTTCTGGTTCGTCTATGCTGTGTATTTAAAACGTCATTTCGAAATTGTTGGAATCGAGGCATTCCAGTATGTGCGGGTCGAAATAGTCCGTGATGGTTCAATGAAGGCCAAGCAACAGAAGTCCCGATCAACATCGTCACTGCTATATAAAGAGAAAAAATAATTTTCATTGCAGCAAGTTTCTTTTGCCAGGTGGATGTTTCAGTTTTGGAAAAAATTTGCCACGTGGAAGAAATATTCGAGAAATCGGAGGAACATTCTAGAAAAACGCAGTTCCCAATTCAAATTTCTTGATGTGCGAGATAGCCCAGACAGCTCCCAGTACTTTGAAAGTATTCGAATGAGCCAATCTGCATTATTTTCATGACGTTATAAACAAGAATCAATTTAGGTAATAACATTGAAGGCTGCACTGTGAACCCCTTGTTCGAGATACCTGCATCATCAAGATTCAGAAATGTCGGTATAGCGTTTTTAACCGAATCTTGATCCAACAAAAATCCGCCATTGGAAGATACACTTATGTTCGCTGCCAATCTGCACATATTGAACGCGCAGGTCTCTCCGCCTATTCCGATAACTCTTCGTGTGCGTATATTCATTCTTCCTTCAATGCCACCAACTATTTCATATATATAGTCGTTTAGAAGATCCGCATCTTGCTGACTAACTGGATTCGGAGTTGAAACTGCATTAAATGCAATTTTGCCTTGAAGATGACACAAAGCGGCAGTTACAACCGTCGTTCCAAGATGACCTTGGAAAACATTCTTGCCGTCCGTAATTTGAAAAGATGCTCCTCCTGAATCCCATGATATAATTCCTGGATCATTTGTCAATGCTACTGCAGTGAGAAAACCCAAATGCCCCTCTTGCTGCTGGCCTATAAGATCAATGAAAATATCTTGTTTTTTCAAACTTCGAAGAAAGTCTGCCCCGTTACAAGCTGTTCTAAATACTTGAGTTCCCACCCCGGATATTCGACTAGCACCCAAAGATAATGCCATGTTTTTGTAGTTCAACAAAACATCTCTGCACTTGGATTGAGTGTGTTCGCTTATAAAGCCTTCATTGCTTTCCACATCATGTGCTAGCAATACTTCAGTTTCTTTCTCATACAGAACTTGCATGAGTTTAAAAGGATTCTTGCTTATTCGAGCCACCAACAATTTAGTGGCTCCACTACCTACATCTAGGGCGGCTACCACAACCATAATTTTTTGAATGGTTTTTTGTGTAAGTCCGACCTTTTGCTTGAGTGACCATAAGGATGCACGAAGAAAAGGGAATACCAGTTGTGAAGTATGTTTTAACTGACAATGGGATAGGAATTATTACCTTGCAACGACCTCACGTCAAAAATGCAGTAAATGATTTTGTTTACAATGGTATCATCGAGTGTTTAGAACTTGCCGAAACAGATGAGCGGTGCAAGTTGGTGGTTTTTACTGGTAGCGGAAGTTTCTTTTGCGCTGGTGCTGATCTAAATGCGGGCTTCGATCCCATGGTTGGTCCACTGAAAAGCCGACATGGCACCTACTACGATCCGTGCGGAAGGTTCATGAGTGCAGTGATTAAGTTCACAAAGCCAATCGTCGGTGCAGTGAACGGTCCCGCAGTTGGTGTCGGTGCAACTCTTGTACCTCACTGTGATATCGTTTATGCTTCTGACTCGGCTTCGTTTTGGTGTCCGTTCACTCAGCTATGTGTTTGTCCTGAGTTTTGTTCCAGTGTAACTTTTCCGAGCATTTTAGGCCCAAGTTTAGCAAACGAAATGCTTTTTTTAGGAAAAAAACTTAGTGCGAAAGAGGCCAAACAAGCAAAATTCGTTTCTAGAATATTGCCCTCAGGAGAAAAGTTCCTGGATTCTGTGTTGGCACTACTGGAACCTGCATTGAACTTCCCAAATTCAGGAAGGTCATTCAAGCTGTTCAAGAACTTGAGTAAGAATGAAGCATATATTGAAAGGATGGATCAAATATGCAAAAAAGAATTGGAGCTGTTGGATATTCGATCTGTTGGGAGCGAATCAGAAGCGGCTGGAGCAGTGGCATTTATGAGAAAGAGTAAGATTTAAAAATGATCAAACTTGTTGATTTCTTGTTTTTGTTAAACATATGGTGTTAAGAGAATTACAATGCAAGCAACGGTGTCCCACAAAGTGGAACGGTGTCTCGCTTGTTTTATTACAATCATTGCAACTAATGGTAGCGGTAAAATGTTGATATTCTTCAGGCATTATGTTTATTTGCAGCATCCGGTCGAATCCTTCATGGTCAAATTGCTCAGGTTTCACGAAAGACTTCCTGCAGAGCGGGCAGTAGAATAACCCGTTAAGTTGGGCTTCCTCAAGGCACTTATTATGCAATGCATGCCCACATCGAAGTATAGAAATAGGGACTCTTGAATTCTGCATCAATTCACCACAAATGGAGCAATTATCATTCGAATTGCAACAAGTGTGCTCCGAAAACATAGCTGGTGGTAAACAGAGGTTGCATCCCGAGCAATGCTGAAATTCCTCACGTTTTCCTACGCGACAAATCCCACATTCAGCGCAATGAAATATCTTCTTGACTGCATCATCGCTCCAGAATTTGCATACTTTGCAAAAATAAAATGTGGATTTCCATCCACAACAAGCTTCACCGCAAAATTCATTCACAGGCTGTCGTTTCTTGCAAACCCTACATACCATCTCCTCCGTGGCATGCCTATCAATCTTATGATCGCTGCTTTCATCGTGGCACAAGCGACACCCAAACACCTGATTACAACACATGGCAACCACATCGCACTGACGAGTATAGTGCTCACATATTGTAGGAGCAATTGATGGATAGCAGGAAAATGAAGTTCTGTACAACGATTGGATCTGGCGGGTTTTTTCCTCGGTGCTCAATGTCAAATTGGCAGCGATACCTCGAATGCGTGACTTCCTATCCATCAGATGCCCAGGTGATTAAGGTCCCCGCATTCGTTCCCGAGGAACGGTCCCCGCTGAACTGATCATTATGTGTCCATTGCGCTATGTTGTTTTCTTTGTGTCTGCGTTAGTAGCACTGGCGGTTTTGATGTGCTCCTCTTCAGTTGAACTGGTTGAAGCCGATGAATCTGAAAAGGAGGAAAAGACTTCCATTGTTGACTTTTTCACCGGTCGATACTTGTACAATAAGTGGAGCGACTATCGAAAACAGAAGATACACTAATAGGAATCATAAACGTTTTCAAATCACATCGTCTTTCTTATTTTTCAAAATATATAATTGCAAAATTGTATACGGCCGTGAGTAGTGCACTAGGTTTAGTTGGATCGTTACAAAAGCCATCTCTTGTTTTTCGTCGCAGAACAACACATCTTACTTCTTCAGGCGACCTTTTAATTAATATAACGAAGCTATTTGGATTGAAACTCTTTATTTTAAAGTGAAAGCTACTTCACCCATTTATGAAAACTTCGTAGACTATGACCATGAGCTTGGAATTTGGTGGGAGCCTTGTTGTACATCCAACTCCCAACTGTAGCGATATGACACTTATTTTGAAGTTGTCCTTGTTCACCATCTTCTATCTTCCTGCATTCCGTGCCCTTTTGCGCGGCGCCAGTTAGGAGCATTCCACTAGTCTCGCGATAATTGATGATAATTTTTCTGAGCAAAGTTGGTTCTTTGGCAAGAATCTCCATCGCGTCTAGATCAAAATTCTTTCTTTCCATTACGGTAGATCGAAGCATGTTTCCGTAGGAGCAAACCTAAGTGAGACTCGCTGGTGGTTGGTCTTGATCACCCAATTGTACTGGATCTCCTTCCAAGTCCATCCATTTAATGCGCTCCAATGAATCAATGTTTTTTGGAAGTTCGTAAATGAAATTACCCTTGAGTTGCAAACCATGGACGGGGAATACTTCTCCAAATTCCTCCAAGCTTAAACTTCCAATAAATTCGAGCGTTTTCAGTTTGTTGCCCGAGAGGTTGATATCGAAACCGATGTCACTTATTCCAAACCATCGTGCAAGGTATCCAGGACGTTCTTGAATTTGGGAGTATGTAGATCTGATTTCTGGCTTTTCGGAATCCAAATGATTGTCACTCAAATCAAGAGATTTCAATTTTGGCAATCGAATGGTTCCTTCAAGTATCTGGCCATGTACATCCATCTCGTTATTCGTATTTTGAAATGGCATGGATGTCAATTTATTACTAGCCAAATTTAGCGAGACCAATGTGTCTGCGCATTTTCCAAGCCAAATATTGATATCAGGGGTTCGATTCCAACCCTTGTTCGAACAGTCTAATTGTTTTGTACCAACTGAACACGGACAATCCACCTGAGCATTGATTTCTTTGGCTTCTTTTTCTTCTTGATCAGCATGATTTTCTTCTCTATCAGGAAAAATTTCTTCGACATTCAAATCGTCAGCACGATTGGCGGCTGTGCATGCATGAATGCATATCAAGAGTAAAAGCGATAAAAGGGATGTATTCATCGTTTGAAAGTTGCTGTTTTGAATAGAAAGTTGAAAACTTTATGTAGCGTTTCAGGACTATCACGCGAGGTTTCCGAGAATTTAGAGTTTTCCATTTTCCAGTTAAGCGTTTTGTCTGTTTTAGAATGATTGGACTGAATCGGCATATAATGTTCTCATTTAGTGCGAAAAAATGCCTATTCACCAACGAATCAATTTGAAAAAAAAAATTATTATGAAGTTGCGGAAGTGCAGTCGAGGGACTCGTCAGCCAGCCTGCTCGTGCCATCAAAACGATGCTGAATAATAGGTTCTTTGGCTGAAATAATAATCAAAATTATTTTCAATTTGAATTTTCACGAATTCCGCCGGAATTCGGAGTTCGAAACAATAACTTTTGGTTCCAAAATCAAATCAGATTGAATGAAACTTGGATGATTCAAGCAAATCAAATTTATTCTTTTTTGAAGCGTTGAAGAATGGCAGCATTCTGTATTGTAATTAATTAAAATATCGATTTTTGTTGTTGTTTAAAAAAACATCAGGAGAAATATAATGCGAATTCAGTGATTCCACATAATGTTCTTGCTTCTGATTTCCTCACGGATTGCCATCAGGCTCTTTTCTTTCAACAAGATACTCTTGTTTATTAAGAAATTA
>Ga0105055_10007849_pt1 | contig 14057 bp, 17 predicted proteins | sample BON03_FD_78090 | JGI IMG/M metagenome (GOLD analysis project Ga0105055, IMG submission 78090) | Freshwater microbial communities from Lake Bonney liftoff mats and glacier meltwater in Antarctica - BON-03 | ecosystem: Environmental > Aquatic > Freshwater > Ice > Glacier meltwater | place: Lake...
ACTGAGTGCTGAGTGCATTTGAGTGCTCAAGATTTACTGTGCACTGAGTGCTGAGTGCACTCCAGACCGCGCGCACAGCGCTTAAGTGCCGAGTGCGCATCTGCATCGTGTGTGGTCCTGGTTCTAGGATGAGTTCCGCCACACAGATGCCAAAAAGGGTAGAGTACTTGGTTGCCTTCAGAGAGACCACGGAGGGTTTCCACTTCATCTTTTTGGTCAGTAAGAGCGTGGAGAATTCGTACTCGTACACTTCGGGAGTTTCCTTTCATTAAGTGCCAAAATTTTCCAGTGATTTTACAGTTTTTTAGTGTCAGACCCAAACGTTCTCTGTGGACTGATGGGTAGGCGGTAGCAAAGTCAATGAAACAGCAGTAGCTGGCGATTCCATGTTGGGATCGCTCTTGTATGGTGGCAATAAGCGCGTAGATGGCGTCGTGGGTTTGTTGGGTGATTCGTAACCTTTGCTGGGAGGGGGTGAGAGTGTCATTGAGTTCTGTAAATTTAAAGAGACGTGCTTCTATGATGCCTTCAAATAGCTTTGTGACTCAAATTGTGAAAGTGTTGAGGATTAAATTCCTCGGTAGGACACGGGTGAGTGTCTATCTTTCCCCCCTCCTTTGTAGATGGGTTGCATAAGGGCAGACGCCCAGGCCCCTGGATAGGTTTCCACCTCCCATGTAATGAGCATGTATAGATAGATCATGACAATGGCGTGTTCTCCACTGGCTTGCAGAATTCTGTTTGTGATGCCACCTGGGAATGAAGCATTATATGCAGACGTTTTATCACTTCTTTGACTTCCTCACGAGTGGGTGTTTTGTTGAGTTCGGGATCTGGGATGTGTGAATCTGATGGATGAGGTGAGTTGAGGGACTGTGAGACACAATCAGCTTCAGATTCATCCCAAGGCGAAAGAGGGAGAGTTTGGAGATCGTGTCCAAGGTGGCATCTATGCTGATGTCAACTTTTTATTCCAATATGTGGTTCCCGTTCTATGTCTCCCTCTTTCCACATTCGTTTGTCAGCGGAGATGTTGGTGCGCATTTGTGAGGGTAGTTGGGGGGAGGCGGAGGAGTCATTGCCTTTGCATTCTCAGAGGAGTTTCCAGGCAGTTTTAATGGTGGTAGTAAAGTGGATGATTTTGAGTTCATGTGCGTGGGCAAGGAGGTGTGCGCTGTTTTGTTTCAATACATTTGTTTCAAGGGTTTTTTCATTTGGTTTAATCACAGCTTGAGGGTGGCAAAGAGGGGATTGTTACTGATTTCTTTTGTTTTGGCAGCGATGGTGTCCCTTAGGGCTTGGATGTCGGTGCGAAGGGTTTTTGCGTCAGGAGTGGGATTTGTATGTTTGTGTCCGAGGGGTTCTTTTACGGTAGCAGCGGGGGTTTGGCGTGGGTGTGAGTGTTGAGGTTGAGTGTTGGGAGAGGAGAGGACACTAGAGGCTGATTCGTGCAGTGCTGATCCTACAAGTTTGCAGGTCATGTCGTCTCGAGCTTGGGGGGAGATTTTTTTTGTGTTTTTGAGGATATCTTTCAGGATGGTGAGAATTGAGGCAGCGTTGAGGAGAAAAGAGATTGAGATCAAGTTGTGGTCAGTGCGAACAGGCTGGGAATCTCTGGCCTTGTCGTGGGTGGCAGTTGGAGGGTGCGGGGAAAAGGGGGGATTTTGTTTTGATTTTCATATGTGGGGTCGTTGGAGGAGGGGAGGAAGCGGCCATTTGTCATGATGAGGGTATGGTGATTGAGGAAATCTAGTAGCATTCTATCCTTGGCACAAGCATGGGTGGTGGTTGACGTAGAGTTAGGGACTCGGTCTTGGGGCTGGTGTTGTAGGTGAGGGTCACGAATGCGAATGGGGATGTGTGGGAATCCTCAGTGGTTGGTGAGGTGCTCTTCTTGTTCTATTTCAGACTATGCCCACCCAGCCCTTGAAATCATGGGTATTTTTTCCTGCGTGGGTAGACTCCTACGAACCAAACTTTTACAGTTTGCTACGAACTAAACTAAAACGAACCAAACTTTTTCGAATTTGTATTCCGAAAGGAAAAGTTCGACTCCGATGGATGTACTCATACAAACGCTCATGTATGTGGAGGTCTCGAACATCATGGAATGTAACCCGGGCCAACATATTCCAGGAGCGGCTTTCAAAAGTTTGAGCCAAATTCCTGCGAACCAAACTTTTAAAGTTTCCCACGAACTAAACTCATACGAACCAAACTTTTACGTTGTAGTCCAAAAAGTCCATAAGGAAATCGAGTTCGATGGAGAAACGAACGCATGTGTCCGACAGCGGGAAGCTACAGGCGCCTGAGGTGGTTGTGGAGGTGTTCTGTCAACAGGTCCCTTCTTTTTCTTGTGTCTTTCCTTGTGATTCTTGTGCGTGCAGGACAGCATGTGTTGGGTTTGTGTGCTGACAGCATGTGTTGTGTTTGTGTGTGTGGGCGTGCATGTCTTGTGCGCGTGTCGAGGATGGTTGCACAGGCACGAAACCTACCCACGATCGAATCGGTAAACCAACCTACCACTCCTTGGTTGCGCTTTCAGAATCCAATCCAGATTCTTCTTGTCCCTCCCATCCTGGCTTCTTCTGTGCTTGCTGGCCTGAGTCGTCGATCACTTTAGCGACCACTGCAACCACGAGCTGATGCGACATGCTTTTTCTGCCGTGCTTGCAACATCACTGTGGTCTTGGGCTAGGGCCAGCGGAGCGTTTGCATCACCATTTTTTGCTGCCTGCTCTGTCCCTCCATTGTCTCATAGCTGATAGAACCTCGCGCATTATCTGCAACAGGCACAAGGCGACCACTCCAATACCTACTGCGTGGTAGAGACGACGAACTCACACCAAATATGTAAGACGCATACTGTCCTGTCGAGCCTGCATCCCGTATGGAACGAGAGCTTCCAGGTAAGAGTTGCTTTGCGTCTACTCTGTACAAGTTAATCAAAAGTGGATCCGAAGTCTCGCAGTGTGCTTTGGGTTTGTCTGCTCATGTCGCTGACATTCTGCCTGTATTACGTCAGGTCAAGATTAGCAGTTCGTCTCAGCAGATGATGACTGTGAAAATTATGGCCGAGAAAGAGGGCCGCCATGACGAGTTTATCGGCGTTGTGGTTGTGCCCGTTAGCAGGATTATGTCAGGTGAGTGTGCACAGCAACAGTTTCAGCTTTTTTGAGATACGAGATTTTCTCCAGCCGATTTTGCCTGGTTTGCAAAATAGAAGAGGTGAAACAACAGAAAGGAAGAGCTCGCAGGTCTCTTGCAATGACACGCGGCGGCGATGCGTATCGTGCCACAGCTTCCGTGTGCCCCTCGGGTCAATTCGCATGGCTGAAACCCCTCACTGCCGCTTGCCATTTGGAGTTCCTAATTTGTCGATCCGCCGATGAAAAAGTGTTTTTTTGGGGGGTTGTGGCGTTTTTTGGCGCGCTTGCACACACTTGGCAAATACCAAAAATTTGTGAACCTCAAATTTCTGGGCCGGACAGGGCGTCCAAGGGACGGGACTTCGGGTGGCGTGCGGCAGCGTCGGGGCTGAATTCAGTCCTGTGTATGTCAGCGTCTGTTTGTGTTTGTTTGTGTCTGTTCGCGGTCTTTTAGCGTCTGTTAGCTTGTGATGACGCTGCCGCGCGCCAACCGACGTCCCGGCCCTTGAACCATTTTCCCTCTGTTTCTGGGTCCCGATATTCGAGTTGCTCAACATGTTAGCTGCTTGCCAAGCGCTTGCAAGCGCGCAGAAAACGCCGCAAAATTCTGGAAAAACACCAATTCTTGGAAAAATGGCGGATCGTTATGTTAGCAACACGCAATCGTCGCGTCAGTAAGTGTGTTGATCCGCCGATTTTTTCAAAAATCGGTGTTTTTGCGGAATTTTGCGGCGTTTTCTGCGCGCTTGCAAGCGCTCGGCCAGCAGCGCAGATTTTTTGTGCCTCAAAATTCTGGACCCGGAAAAAGCGGGAAAATGGCGTCCGAGGACTGAAATTCGGGGTCCTCCCTCAGGCAGTTGTGGGCCGTCTAGATAGAGGGGTTGTATCAGGGGGTTTATTAGGGGTTTATTAGGGGTTTATCAGGGAAGTCCACTAATAACATCTCCCAATAAACCCCCCATATCTAGGGATCCACCCAAATTTCCCCCCTCCTCGTTTGGACTTAACCTAATGACGCCTGCCGCGCGCCCAACCAGTTGAATGGTGCTTTGCGCTCCCTGGCGCCTTGCACTGCTCTTCTTTGCATACCACCGTATTCAAGCACGATTTTGTGTGTGTTGTGCAGGTGATAGTCAAAAAGAGGGAGGGTGGTATGAGATTCGAGGAGAGAAGAGCAACGTGGTAGTGGGGCCTGACGGCATGTCCAAAGTCGAGCTCTCGTTTGCAGGCAAGCACATAGTGTCCGAGCTGCAGCCCACAGTAGGCTGGCTCACACTGCAAGGCAGTGGTAATGTGTGGACTCGTTATTTCTTCATGCTGGATCCCTACAACCAAATGCTTCGGTACTTTAAGGGGCCAGAGACCGTTTCCGAATCGGCACCCAAGGCCGTCGGTGAATTCAATACGCGGTGTTGCCAGGTTGATGATGTGGACTACGACATGCCGAACCCGAATACTTTTAAGATCAAAACCTTCTTCGGTGGCCTGCTCATGCATGCCGACACCCCAGAGGAGAGGCACAAATGGGTGGACACGTTGAGGGATGTTGGGAATCCGGCTGGAATCCGTATTTTGCCTGCCCCACCCTCGTCCAACAAACGCCCACTGAAACTGTCGCCACCCGTGTCGTCAAAGGAAAACACAGAACGTAGCGAACCTTCTTCGCCGGATCAGCCAGCGCAGCAGACGCAGGAAGCGCAGCTGCTGCAGCCAGTACAACAGGTGCAGCAGGTGCAGCAGGTACAGCAGGTGCAGCAGGCGCCTAGAGAAGTTGTAGTCACTCGCGCAACTCCCCCAGTAGAACAACCCGCGGAAGCTACTTTTACAGTGCAGCAGGCACCAGTGGCGGCCACTCGAACAAGCCGACCAGTAGAACAACTTGCAATCGCCGTTTCGCCGGGAGCTCAACAGATGAATCTAGCATCCCCACCACAATCATCAGACTCATACATGCAGCTCCAGCGCAAGTTTGAGGCGACGCGTCGAGCGCTAGCAGACCATGTGGCAAAGTGCCGCAATCTCGAGGTGTGTGCCGCTACAAATACTTTGCCCCAGTTGTCTTGAGGCTGGTGCGGTGGTATAAGAGTCATTAGATAATAGTCATTAGATGCACCCACAAGTGCCATTCTGTGTGTATGTTGTGTACGCGCGCACATGTGTTTAATAGCCTGTGTGCATGTGAATGCGTACTTTTGCGCCCGTGGCCATGTCAAATATTTTCGATCATATTTTTGCACTGTCTCAGGCACAACTCAAGTCAGCTGGTGATGAGAAGAACGCGCAGATGGAGGCTGAGAACGACAGACTCAAAGAGGAGATCACCCGACTAGAGAAACATCTGGAAAAGGAACGGCAAGTTGCTCTAGATGAGTCAGACTCAATGCAGGGTATGTCGTCTCAATTAGCTGCAGAGAACAAGGCCCTAGAAGACGCTCTGAAGAAAATGGAAACTGCCCTCAAACAAAAAGACGCCGATTTGACCCACAAAACAGTCGAATTCTCAGCCAAATTCGCTGAAGCTCATGATTTACATGGTCAGACGAATGGTATGAAGGAGATGAGTTTTGCAAATCAGACGCTTCAGAATGAGAACAGGTGCCATCCCGAACCCTGCCTCTCCGCTCCAATGAGCCCCGACCGCACTCATCTTGTGCACCATGCACCTTCCTGCTGCGCCCCAATATTTGACATGTAATTTGTGTACTGCAGAGATCTGAGTAACAGAATGCTGGAAGCAAGTAAAGTGAATGCTTGGAGTGCAGAGGACCAAAATAGGATTTCGCAGCTCAACATTGAAAACACGTAAGACGTCATGAACGTGTATCAAGCTGCATCTTTAAAATGTGGCTACTGCTCCTCCAGAGAGCGATTTCCCCACCTTTGTTTTCACAACCCACCACGTCCCCTAACGACCAAAAATGATGCTGCGAAATGTATAGAGGTATGGGAGAGAGAGAGTGGGGGGGGAGTTGCGATACGAGCAGAAACGGTTCTGTATCGACGGACTAGGTGTCTCTGACTGGTTGTCTCTCATTGCTGAAGATTGACTAGTTTCCCATGCAGGATGCTCAAAGAAGTCCTCGAAAAGAAAGAAACTGCCGGAGAAGGTGCGCACGGATCTGCGCTACAAGTCGCTGAGCTTCAGGGCGAGATCAAGTAAGTCACACACGAGTAGTGTAACCAAGGTACACTACCTTTGTATATGGGTAATAAGGGTTTGTAAGGGTTACACTACCTTTACTTGACGTTACACTGCCTTGAAAAACACCTGTCCGTACAATAGCAGAGGCATCTTGAGCCAAGCGGAGGATAGGCATCTAGTCGCCGCGCACCCAGGATGAGGAGACTTGGCACACGGCGGGTCATATATGTTATTGACGCGAAAATGTTCAGGTCTTTCTTGCGCACTCGCGAAAGCCCATGCTTCTGATTTGGTCTTGTCAAACAGGATGCTCAAGGAGAATCTTGAACAGGAGCGTCGAAGGGTCTCCGAGGCAACCACAGGAATGAAGGAGGCCCACGAGAAGGAGATGCATGCGCACCAACAATTGTCCGATCTGCAGGCCTTTGACAAGGATCTTGACTACTGGCCTCAAGTCCTGAAGAAAAAGGACGAGGAGCTCATCCAGCTCCGAAACCACATCGAGCGTCTGTCTACCGACAGCAGAAGGCTGATTGCCGATAACCAGGAGCAGAAGGCACGGTTTGAAATGGGACGAACAACGCATTCCAAGTATGTTTCGTACAGCGTCCATACTTGTTAGAATGTGTAGACAACGCATTAAGTAACACCTGACATGAATCTTTGTGTGTGCAGTGAATTGAATCAGCAAAAGGAAAAGGCATCCCATCATGAGGTGGAACTGCAGAGGAGAATAGAGGAGGTAAACAATCCTTTGTGCCGGTGTTGTTGTTGTTATATTGATTTGGACTCACAACAAAGTGCTCGCCGATGCCGACATGTGAATTGTTCATGTGGGCAGGTCGAAAAAAGAGGCATTGCTGCAGCGGAAGGGTATCATGCAAGTCTGCAGGCGCTAGATGCAGAGCGGAATGAGCTTCGACGGGATCTTCACGAGACCCAGCACAATTTTGCAGAGGTGTGTGTGTGAGTGAGTGTGTGTGTGTGTGGGGGGGGGCGTGTGTGTATGCGTATGTGTGTGTGTGTGTGTATACGTTGTTCTTGCACTTAAGTACCCTGCCGTTGTAGTTGTGTTGTGGCTGACCAATTCTCAATTGGGTGTGTGCGGTGGTACAGACGAAAAAGCAATACCTGCAAATACAACACGCAAAAATTCATGCAGAAGCGGAGCTAGAGGGAGTGCGAAAGATGGGCAGATCCGAACAAGAGTGGAAGCAGCAGGTAAAGAGTCTGCAGGAAAATAGCATTTGCTTCCGTTGTCACCATCTTTTTGCTTTAGCAGCCTTGCAGCGTTGCAGGTTTTCGGGGGGGGGTGTAAATATACTCTTCCCTTCTACAGGAAGCTCACAATTCTAGTACTCCAACACTTGGAATCGTTCTCGCTCATGTGTTTGTGTATTGTTTATGTGTGTGTCTCATTTCACTGCCGTGTATAATTGGATTTCATGTCGATTTAGACTCTGTTGTCTTCCCTGGCTCAATCCTTGTACATGTTTGTCGTATGAATGCATTTGTATCTTTGTCGTATAAATATGCATGTTGCTCATCAATAGCATTATCTTTCGCTGTCTCGGCTGTCCTGTCCTGCGATGCGCTGTGCTGAAAGTCGTGTATTTCAGGTTGAGACGCTGCAATCGAAGTTGATGCAATCGGAGCGAGAGATCGGCGGTAAATCGAGCAAAGTCCTGACCTCTCAAGATGCTGCACGCGAGCTCATTGCCGATATTACATCGACACTCAACGTGCGGAGCAGCAGAGTTCTACAGGCCTCGTCAGCCACGAGTCCAAGGAACAGCAAAATGAATCTAAATGCGCTTCATTCAAATGTTGGGCTGGGGGAGGTAATTTCACGCGATCTTGCGCCTCTGTTCTACTTAGCATTTTCAATCTAGATGCACATGCACACTTGAGATACGGCAGACTGACTTTGTTTCATTTAACACGTGCAGGATCCTTATCTCATGTGATTTTTTCTTCTCCGCACTGGAGTACACCGGAGTACTGCTCGGAGCGGGGGCGCTGCCCATGCAAACTTTTGCCTGCAAGAATGCGCTTGGGCCGATGTCAACGGTGTACGCACAGGAGAAAGCGGATGCGCCTCTCATTTCATGAAGTTCGGGGTGAGAGACGGACGGAGCGGGGCATCCAGTTTTTTTTAGTGCACTTGCTGAAACCTATTATACATATAGTGCTTGCCGTTCCATTGTGAAGACGCCTTACCGGTCTCCTTGCGTGGGGTGCACCTAGATACAAACCTCTACATTTTCTAGGTCAATACCTTTTGGGCCCTGCGCTGCCCTTTTCCCAGCCTGCACATACAGACACACAGACACAGACATACACACACACAAACACAAAGACATCGGTATAGTCAAGATTAGAATCCTGAATTTTCTGCCGGCGATGTGGGGCCACTATAATTTTTTTGCCGAGATCGCAGAAAATTCAGGAGCTATGATTCTCACCGTATTAAGACGAGATATTTTGTCGCGAAGCAGGCCTTGTCTCCAATCATCCGACCCTTGAGACTCCTCCTTCTCAATTCGGGACGTCAAAACCCCCTGCAGGATCCCTTCGCCATCCTTTTCATCGCCCAGTGACGTTGGGTTGTAATGATTTGCCTCAAAACGTGGAGCTATGATTGTATACTCGAGGGGAGGAGAACTTGCATCCACCTTTGGCAGCGCTGTCCGTAAGGCATCCGTACTCTGCCAATCCAGCAGAAAACATGAATCAGGCCCTTTTCGTTTGCTTACATCGTGGGTTATGCTGCTTGTATGCACTATACACTCGTATGATAACTCATTTTATCATACGTTAGCAGCCTAAGCACACCTGATCTTTGTTGACCACCAAACTTTCGATTTCAGTGTGAACCTTTTGAGATACAACAAGGCCGTTGCGCATCCTGCTCTTCAAGTTTGTTGAAAGTTCCTCTTCTCCACTCTCAGCAGTCATTGCGACACACAGGTCTGCGTTCAACTCCATCATTCCCAGTTTGATGGGATCATTCTCCTGCGATACAGTCATGGCATCAGTACTCGTGCAGAGAACCGGTGAAGGTCACAAATCACAACCCAAGCACGCGAAGTATTGGAGATTTTTTTGTGACATGAGCATTTCTCATGATTGCTCTCATGATGCCATTGGATTGGAATGTTTGATGAGTGTGGCGATGGAGATTTTTTCGGAGGTGGCCGCAAGAACAAAATAAGAATGATCTTGCAAGACCCATTTAAGATTGGTCTGATTACTACTCAGCAGACCAATCATGCTATACCTGCATGTAGTAGCTGCTGTAGCATTCAACGTCTTTCCTCATGGCGTTGACAAATCTTGCCTCGCGGTAGGCAAGCCTGGGAAAAATTGGATTTTCGAGATAGGGGAAAAGTTAGAAATATGTTCAATAGACGAATAATATTTATATTACATGTACTGAATTTGAATGAAAAACGCACCATCGGAGCAAACACCATACGACACACGTGATAATCAGCACAGGCAACCCCACTGCCAAACACCAGAAGAGCGCTTCTGGCATTCTCCACTCCTCGATGGCAATCATTTCACAAGTGGCAACAGGCCTAAGATTGTATTCCTCGCTTGTCTTGCGGGAACCTGTTGGATGACAATGTAATGAGGTTGTTGGTTTCATTTCAAACATTGCAGATAAATATTTGCAGTTTCAGCGGCAGCAAAATCCTGGAAAACAATACCTTCATAGCAAGCGCAGGAAACATCCGTCTGCATGCTCAAGCCTTGAGAAGTAACATGACATGTTCCATGGCCACTGCAATTTACAAGATCCTCGCAAAGAACATGACAAATGATACCCTTATATCCAGATTCGCAATCGCAAATGCCAGAGGTGTTACAGGCTCCATGGCCACTGAAATCAAGAAGTGCAGAAGAGGTCAGGAACAATGCAAGACACCATGAAGGGCTACAGCAGTACCACAATGACTTCTTGACATTCTAGATTGGGTCAGGACAGACTAGATCGGTTTGGATTGATGCAGATCATGCGATTCATGCCCAAGAAAAGCAATAGACCTGCACTCTTTGGTTCTCCCGGAATTCGGCTCGCCGTCGCATCCAGAGCAAGTCGAGTTGTCGCCACCACAGACGCCACACATGTCGTTGAAGCTCGATCCCATCACAAGACCGTTGCAATCTCGAGGAACCTACGTTGATTACACAGTCAGCATACTGCTCCCACCATGAGCTCACTATCTATACCGCAAATATAAACAGGAATTACCTCGCTGACGGCGAAGGTGCCAAGCATCAACGTTTTGCACTCGACGTAAGCACCCGTGCCATTAGGAGCGCCCAAATACACACTGATGTGTTGGATTCCTTCTGGTGTCCAGAGTCGCAGGTCCTCATCCCACCTCACGCAGGATGCAGAAGAGCTAATCCCCGTAAAAGGATCGACTGACATAGCCGTGATCTCCTCGCGCACTGTCGGATCGAACGAAAGACGAATGGAAACTGCCGAAGTTGCATCTAGTTGCAACACGTTGGCGTCAGTGTGAAGCTCCCGAACAACAAGCAATCCGACGGCTGACAGCAAGGGACAGTTGACGAACCCAAAGCGATCTACGTCCATTCGAATTTTCTGGAAAATGGTATTGCCCGACACATCAATTGGAACTAGGACTGGGTCACTCGACCAGGAGACCTGGTCCCCTTTCACAATGCACTGAAGCGTGGTCCTTGACTCAGGTAAAATCATATCGTAGATGAGTGCACTTTCGACTTCGTAAGATGCAGCTGACACTTGAGACAAGCGTCTTACGTCAGAGTTTGTAGGGAATGTGTACGTAAATTCAGGCACGATCTCTGCACAATCAGCGCAACGCGATATTGGTGCACCAAGTATGGTATCCCCGAATCCCGACAGCATGTCTAATTCGATACGATCCGTTTTCACTTTGAATTTTGCCGTTTCTTGCGCAGCAGTTTGCTGTCCAGCAGCATGACTTGCCACGCTCAGCTTCGAAAGGCCATTGACTGATCTGATGACGTCCATGCCATTCTGACCTGGCAGGGAGCGCCTGGATGCACCAACGCCTGGATGCAGAAACCCAGACGCCTGTGTCTTTGAATGCCGGAAACTGTCTGGATGAATTGAATAGCGTCGCACCTGACTGGACAAACGACTGGACGCTGCCGCGGCCTGTCCTAGAGAGACTCTCATGTGCCGAAGAATGGATGACATGCCAGGAATCAAATTACCTGTTCGTGCCATGTCCAGCAGCATCGATGTTAAATCCTGAATTAGTGACAATGCCAGATTTACACAGAATGCGGACAATTCGAGGTCTGCTCCTACTATGGCTGAGACAGCGCCCAGTGCTTGGAGCACAGCCTGCACCGTCAACGGCGCAAGAAGTGTATGAACAGTCAAATCCAGGTGCACGATCATTTGATCACGCCAAGCTGTCTTCTCTGAAATGCCTATTCCATAGAACTCAAAGTTAACAGTTCCATCATTCATACTATCGGCAATTGTAGTGCATTTGGTCATGAGATCGGAACCGCTCATGCTATCTTCCAAGGTCTGTACAAAGACCATTTCTCGTTCAATTATTTCCTGCATCTTGAAGGGGTCCATATTATCAACGCGCACATACGTCGGGACTGATGGTTCGCTCCAAGCAAAAAGAGCATCAGACACTGATACAGTGACTTGCAAGCGACGGCACAGTGACTCTGTGGCCTGGCAGCCAACAGCATCCGACCCAGAAGGAAACATCGTGCTAATAGATGAAAGCAAAGAACCAGAGGAAAACAGTTTTGGAAATCCAGATGAATCAATGTACCCGAAACTGAAAACGAGTGGATAGTCCTCAGCTGGTACTTTTGGATCAACCCACTGCTCTGCCGATAATTGGAATATGGTATCCAGGACATTCCCATGTGTTGGCAGTACTTGCAGCTTTCCGCTTGTCGGTGCCAGATTTTGGGTCAGAGACACCTGTGAACATGTATATTCAGAAAGAGTGGCAACACGAGTAGTGCACAGAAATACGCTCACGAATGTTGTTTTACCTGCGCCCAGCCGCATGTTAAACAGTCTGCGCCCTTGGCAAGATCAACAGCATCACCCAGCGTTGCATATAGCCGGAAAACATACCTGCCATTGTGTCCACGTCAGAGAGGTTAGAAAAGAGGATAGAATTGCATAATCTGGGGTTGCTTTGGTGTGAGCAACGCACCGATCGGCGCCGTTGAGGAGTCCTGGCTTCATAACAAGCGATGAACTGGTCGTTGCTGTCAACAGGTTCGAGGAATCCTGAAGCAGATCCGATCCGGCTGGACCCAACTGTATCCATTGATAGTGCGGTTTTGTGCTACCACCCACTCCACCTTCACAGACTGTGTTGAATTCGGCGCTGATCCGAGTGGTATCATGTGCTGTGATAAAGACTTCTGGGATCAATTGACGCGAAGTGCTCCACTCTACCTTGGCTGAATCTGAGAGACGGCTATTTTCATCGCATGTGCTAGTATCCTCGTCACACACCGTCACGGAGAAGATATAAGTTACTGCTGGGTCACATCGGAAGTTAGGCGACCCGTTCTCACACCCTGTTGTATAACTGGGGATTCTGAGATTTGGACTGAATGTGAAGGCGTGTTTCCGGAGTTTTTCAGATTCCAACACCAACTGAACCCTGCCTTGATATGCATCCTCCGACGCGATCAGAGCACAGTCGAACTTTTGCAAGCCTATTACGGCATCCACTAGTTTTACGTTCTGATAACACGTCCAGTAATAGAACAATGACCCTCTTTGAATTTTGGTGCTCTCTGAGCTCGATGCATCAAGAATATATGATGGAGGGCCCATTTGAGAGATGCTGATGAGGCGATCACCACCTTGAAGACGAGCTACCGGTGGCATGTCATCCACCTGCACATCTATCACAACTGACGCCGCCGATTGTCCCGCCCTGGCAGTGAATTTGAATGTGAAAATTTTGCCGCTTGTCAAGGCAAATGGTGGCAGAGAGACAACCTGCCCCTTTGCAGGACTCCATGCACTTCCGCCGACTGTGATTGTCGGTGTGACTGTCCACGAGTGTATCAGGTCAGGCTGCAGCCCAGATGTGCATTCAGAAGGTAAACTCACTCCTTGGAGGAAGAGGGCCTTGGAGGATTGGGTAATCATTTTGACTCCATTGGCCATCTGAACAAGCGGCACAGGCACGTCAAGTTTCTCAAAAGCGAAATCCACTTGAGACGTACCACCAATCCAGTTCGTGAGCCCCAAACGCATTTCATACTGTCCAGCAGGAAAAAATGTTGAGTTCCAGCAAGCATTCCAGCCTTCTGCTTCTGGAGACATACCCCCAGGGCACTTCGTTGTGCGCATGGGTACAAAAACTTTGAGATAACGTGTCGATGTCACAAATATCATGCCATCACTAAGAGTCTCGAGATCGGGTTGGATATATTCAAACAAGTCATTCTGAGATTCCCAAACATCAGTAGCTGGAATAAATTTTTGTAGTGACCATGATACATCGTGGAATGCACGCCCTCCACTGTTGAGAGATCCACGGGCGTCGAGGTGAAGATCATCGCACATCCCAAATACCTGCTTGGTTATTTGACGTGAGAACGATCTCAACCATCTTGACAACAGGGGTTGCACACAGCTGACTTGTTCATGCGCAAAGCAAAGGTTTTGGGCGTGTGATATAATATACATGTATGTATATATATATCTATACATATATATATATGTATATATC
>Ga0105055_10007854_pt1 | contig 14047 bp, 10 predicted proteins | sample BON03_FD_78090 | JGI IMG/M metagenome (GOLD analysis project Ga0105055, IMG submission 78090) | Freshwater microbial communities from Lake Bonney liftoff mats and glacier meltwater in Antarctica - BON-03 | ecosystem: Environmental > Aquatic > Freshwater > Ice > Glacier meltwater | place: Lake...
GCAAAATACAAGAGCTTAAAACAGTAGGAAAAGGCTATCGAACCTTCGCCAACTTTAGAAGCGCAATACTGTTTTTCCATGGTGGTTTAGATCTATATCCCCACTAACTTAAGGGTAGAACCTTTTTTTCTTTAGAGATTCTGTCCAGAAGTTGTTTTTGCTGTATGAGTATTTCATGTATGTCAAAGTTCTCCAATTCTAATTGCTCTCCGCGAATCTGTGAACTTGTCCAGGCGAGCAGATTTTCTAATAACTGAGCTATATTTTCCATGTTTTTAGACACTTCGGGTAGCAATTCAAAGAATTCATCTTTTGAGACAAGACCAGTTTGTGTGAGATGAATCAATTCCTTTATACTAAAAATTGGTCCTTTCAAATCATGAGAGATAATACTGAAGTATTTACTTTTTAGATCATTAAGTTGTATTAATTCGTTTTTTTGCTGAATTAGGATTTCCTTAGTTTCCACCTCGTCAGTGATGTCATCCAATAAGATTATAGTGCCATTGGAATTGGAGGTTTTTTCCAAAAGAGGGATCAATTCCACTCGAATAATTCGCTGCCTATTATTGAAATAATTGCGAATTTCGAAAACACGTTTCTCAAAATCCTCCAAGTAGGTAATGATCTCAGGATTTTGCTGAAAAAGAGTACTTACTTTATTGCCTATAGTAATCGGTCCTGAATTCATAAAAAAATTGGAAATAGCGGGATTAAAGTCAACTATTACTTGATTGATATCGACCACCAAGACTCCGTTTGTAATGGAATCCATAATTTTTTTCTTGGCTATGGGCTTTATACTAAAAAGACTGTACCTCAAGATCGCTACACCTGTGAAAATATAACTAAACAAGAATGCGAATGGGGTTAAGTCGATAAATTCAAAAGGTTTGTAAAACCCAAATTGATAAACCGCATTGAAGCTAATTGGGAAAAACCCAGCCAAAAATATCAATCGATTCTGGGCTTTGAAAATGGAGTGCACAGATTTAAATCGAGTCCAAATGAGGTAATTTCCAAAACCGAAGGCGAGGTATGAATAAATCACGTGCACGACATACCAAGGTCCGATTTCTAGTATAAATGCCTGAAAAGGTCCCCGAGGAACTAATCTGTAAGATCTATAAATAAGACCGTGAAATTCACTGGTAAATGTAAAAATAAGAGTAAGTGCGGGTATCAATAAAACAAAAAACACCGTTTGAGAGTAGTTTTTGAAATCTGAGCCCGTGTATTTAAAAGCGAAAAACAACCAAGAGACTCCGAGAAATGAAATCCCGAAATACTGTAGCTTGATGAGAATAAGTATTGAGTCTAAATCCGTAGAGCCCAACTCAATACCGTAAAAAAAACCCCAAATAGCCGCACAAAGCATCGTAATTGCCACCCATTTGGTAGAATTCTCCATTCTTGAAGCAATCACCAATGAGAGTAGTCCAACTATCAATCCTGACAATATCAGAATTATTGAAAATGGGTTAAAAATAAATTCCATTGAGTTATGGAAAGAGCAGTTTCGATTTGATGGTGTTACTTAAGTCTAATCGGTCATAATTATGTTCTCTAAGTATTACCGAAGTAAAAATATATTTTATGAAGTCCAAACCAAAGATAACTATTTTAATTACTCCTTTTGGTCTTGTCCTAATTTTGAGTGCTTTATCGATTGCTGCTGCGACTGTTTGGAGCAGAGATCAATCTGTATCAACTTTAGATTTAATTCGCTCCGCTTTTGGATTTTGGCAAAATGGATTTTTCGGGTTGTTGGAGTTTACACTCCAAATGATGATCATTCTTGTACTTGGCTATGCGATGGCTATTTACAAGCCAATTTATGACGGACTAAAAAAGTTAGCTTCTTATCCAAACACGCAAATTCAGGCAGTTATGCTGACTGCCGTGATCACCTTGATTTCCGGATTGATTAATTGGGGATTTGGTCTGATTGTAGGTGCAGTACTTGCACGATTCGTAGCGATGGCGCAGAAAGAGAAAAGTAATTATGTCAATCCAGCTTTGTTGGCATCTGCAGGTTATTTGGGTATGGCAATATGGCATGGAGGATTTTCTGCATCTGCTCCTTTGAAGGTGGCTGAAAAAGGTCACTTTCTTGAAGAAGAAATCGGCATAATACCAGCTTCTGAAACCATTTTTAGTCCTTTCAATTTAATGATGACCTCGGGTTTGATCTTGGTATTTCTATCTACGCTTTGGTTTTTTTCAAAAAAAGATAAACACGAAAGTCTACAAATAGATCCGAAGCCTATTCAACCAATTTCTACTCCAAAATCTTTTGGTTTAGGCTCTATTGTGGGGCTAGTTATTTTAACAGTCGGATTGTTGAGTGTTTTTAACAGTGAAGTAGGAATAGGTACTTTAAACTTGAACACAATCAATTTCCTATTATTTGGGATTTCACTTTTTGCTTTTAAAAGTTTGAGTCGATTTACTGAAGCTGTCGGTGAAGGCATAAAAAGTTCTGTGGATATTTTTATTCAATTTCCTTTTTATGCGGGTATTCTGGGAGTGCTTGCCGGTGCGGGATTGATCGAGAAGATTTCGCAGTTGCTTTTAGATAATACTTCAGAAGCGTTTGTTCCGCTTCTCATCTTTTTTTCGGCAGCTTTTGTCAATCTTCTTATTCCTTCAGGTGGTGGACAGTGGGCTATTCAAGGGCCAATATTGATTGAGGTTGGGCGTTCATTAAATTTCCCCATTGGCAAACTTATTATGGTTTTCGCTTACGGAGATCAGATCAGTAATCTTTTGCAGCCCTTTTGGGCACTTCCGCTTTTGGCCATAACTGGTGTTTCTGCCCGGCAATTATTGAAATATTGTATTTGGCTTTTTTTGACAGGGTTTGGATTTTTAGCTACTGCTATTTTTTTCTTTTTCTAACAGATAACAAGGCTAAAATGGTTTTAAATAAGGATAAACCTTAGTCTAGCAAGTATGTGTGACTACTTATTCTAAGGTGAACTTGCTATATTTGTATTTGGAAAACATGAACCTTTTACTTAACCAAAAACCCCTGTACAATGGCTTTTGATATTAATATGATCAAAGAAGTGTATGCGAGATACCCAGAGCGTATCGAAGCAGCCCGTAAGATTGTGGGCAAACCACTTACTTTGACTGAGAAAATTCTTTATGCACACCTTTCAGAAGGAGCCGCTTCTCAGGCTTATAGTCGAGGTGTTTCTTATGTGGAGTTTCAGCCAGATCGAGTGGCAATGCAAGATGCAACTGCTCAAATGGCACTTTACAATTTATGCAAGCTGGTAAAAACCAAGCAGCAGTCCCTTCCACTGTGCATTGTGATCACTTAATTCAAGCAGAAGTGGGTGCTGTGACTGATTTGGCTAAGGCTAATGATAAAAATAAAGAGGTTTACGACTTTTTGTCTTCTGTTTCCAATAAATATGGAATAGGATTTTGGAAACCTGGTGCTGGTATTATTCACCAGGTAGTTCTTGAAAATTATGCATTTCCTGGTGGGATGATGATCGGTACTGACTCTCACACACCTAATGCTGGTGGATTGGGAATGGTTGCAATCGGAGTCGGTGGAGCCGATGCCTGTGACGTGATGGCTGGTCTTCCTTGGGAGCTCAAATTCCCAAAACTAATCGGAGTGAAATTGACTGGGAAAATGTCCGGTTGGACGGCTGCAAAAGATGTGATTCTGAAAGTTGCTGGTATTCTGACTGTAAAAGGTGGAACTGGCGCCATAGTAGAATACTTCGGTGATGGAGCTCGTTCACTTTCTGCTACAGGCAAAGGAACGATCTGTAACATGGGAGCTGAAATAGGTGCTACGACTTCAATTTTTGGATATGATGAGAAATCTGCTGCCTATCTTGAGGTCACCGGTCGAGCTGACATTGTTGCTTTGGCCAACGATATCGCCACTCACCTGACTGGTGACGAAGAAGTCTATGCTAATCCGGAGAAATATTTTGACCAATTAATTGAAATAAATCTTTCTGAATTGGAGCCGCATGTAAATGGTCCATTTACGCCAGATTTAGCTTGGCCCATTTCAAAATTTGCTGCCGCCGTAAAGGAAAACGGTTGGCCTGCTAAATTAGAAGTTGGATTAATCGGCTCGTGTACTAATTCTTCTTACGAGGACATATCACGTGCCGCGTCTTTGGCAAAGCAAGCAGTTGATAAGAATTTGGTTGCAAAATCAGAATTCACAATTACTCCGGGATCAGAGCAGGTAAGATTTACAGTAGACCGCGATGGATTTTTGGATACTTTTGGCAAAATGGGAGGCGTGGTACTCGCTAATGCTTGCGGACCGTGCATTGGACAGTGGGCAAGACATGGTGCGGATAAGCAGGTAAAAAACTCAATCATTACCTCGTTCAATAGGAACTTTGCCAAGCGTGCTGATGGCAATCCAAATACGCATGCGTTTGTAGCATCTCCTGAGATTGTCACAGCCTTGGCTATTGCAGGTGATTTGACTTTCAATCCCATGACAGATACGTTGACAAACACCGATGGACAGCAAGTGATGCTTGATGAGCCACGAGGTCTGGAGCTTCCTCCGCTAGGATTTGCCGTAGAGGACGCCGGATATCAGGCTCCGGCTGAAGATGGATCAAGTGTGACAGTTTCGGTAAGTCCGACTTCCGATCGACTACAATTGCTGGATTCTTTTAAACCTTGGGAAGGCGTGGATTTGAAAGGATTAAAGCTTTTGATCAAAGCAAAAGGAAAGTGTACCACGGATCATATATCTATGGCTGGTCCATGGTTAAGGTATAGAGGTCATTTGGATAATATTTCTAATAATATGTTGATTGGAGCTGTAAATGAGTTCAATGATCAGACGAATAAAGTCAAAAATCAGCTTACCGGTGAATTTGGCGAAGTACCTGCCACACAGCGAGACTACAAGGCACACGGAATTGGGACAATAGTCGTAGGTGATGAAAACTACGGGGAAGGATCCTCTCGGGAACATGCTGCTATGGAGCCGAGATTCTTGGGAGTGAGAGCTATATTGGTGAAATCATTTGCACGAATCCACGAGACGAATTTGAAGAAGCAGGGAATGCTAGGTTTGACCTTTGACAATCCTGCAGACTATGATTTGATCCAAGAGGATGATATGATTGACATCCTAGGTCTGACATCTTTTGCTCCGGGTAAGCCGCTTCAAGTAATATTGAATCATGCTGGTGGATCTACTGATACCCTTATTGTAAATCACACGTACAATGAAGGTCAGATTGAATGGTTCAAAGCTGGATCTGCATTGAACTTGATCAAGGAAGGTCTTTAATTAGTATTAAGTCAATTATTTGAGCCGCAGTCTGAAAGACTGCGGCTTTTTCTTTAAGGTGGAATGGTATGAAGATAATCACGAATAGGTTATGGCAAGTTTTTCTTTTGGTCTGTTGTTTGGTAATCTCAACTGAAATTCATGCGCAGGACAAAATAGAAAAAGAAGAAAGTATCAAGGAGCGAGAGGTACCTCATATAGCCACGAAGTGGTTATATGATACATTCGAGAATATAAGAAAGCCAAAATGGTACTTGGAATTTTCGGAGGTAGGATATTCATTTGAGGCAAAGTTCCGATATAAAAATGGTTTCCATAGTGTAGAATTCGATTCCCTAGGCTTTGTTCAGGATGTGGAGATTGAGATAGAGCTGAAGAGCTTATTGATAGAAATCCAATCTCAGATCCTGACGTATTTAAATAAAAATTACAGGGATTTCAAAGTAAACAAACTTCAGATTCAATATTCCGGTGCCTCAGATGACTTGGAAGATTTTTTCGATGAGGATGCAAAAGACGGTATATTGATCAATTACGAAATGGAATTTTCTGGGACAGATTTATCTGGTGATTCCAGGATCTGGGAAGGGACATTTGATCAAAATGGATCCTTTCTTGGCAAGCGGATAGTCATAGTAAGAGAGACGGATAATATCATTTTCTAAGATGAAGAGTCTTATCATAGTAGTTGTTTTTCTCTTATTTTCCACACTTTGTCTCGGGCAGTCCCAGGAATTTTATACCGGATTTTTCCCGGAAGCCTCATTCACCAAAAAACTAAAAAATGAGGATAGGATAAATTTCAAGATTGAGAATCAAAACATTTTTTTTGACAATAGAAATCCGGAAGGCACTAATATAAAATATACTCACTATCGAACTGATTTAATGGCTTTTTATGATTGGCGACTGAATGCTACCAAAAGTGTAGCACTGGGCATATTTCATCGATTTCAAGATGAATCCAATAGAAATCGAATCATCCAGCAATTTGCTTTGGTTCAGCGTCAGCGAAACTTGAGGATTAGTCATCGATTCCGGGCCGATCAGACGTTTACCAGTGATGAAAAAGTTGAATTACGATTTCGATACAGACTTGCGTTAGAGCTCCCCCTAAACGGTACCTCAGTAGATCCAGGAGAGCACTATCTGGTTCTATCAAACGAACCGATTTTTAGCCTTCAAGCGAAAGAGTTTGAAATTGAGAACAGATTGATTTTTACTGTAGGAAAGCTTTACAAAAATAGTCAAAAGCTGGAATGGAGTTTCGATCATAGGACTGACAGATTCATTCAGGAAGGTTTTAGAACTAGACTTTGGCTTCGGCTTGGTTATTTTTATAGTTTTTGAGAATTTTATAAATTCAAACAGTAAAAAACTTGTTGTGAAATGCAAAATGATGTATGTTTACGATTCTCAATACAGAAACCGTTCATTATTTGATCGAACAGCATTTTTTCTGATCAACCTGAGATTAATCATAAGATGCGGGAAAGGAGTATCAGTGGCACCTACAAAAAAATTATCTTCGATTCTCCGGAGATGGCTTTCCTTGCGGATGGTGTCTATCCTTTTACTATTTTTTGCGCAAATGAATTATTCGAATCCCAAATAGGAAAGCGGTTAAACGACCGCAGTCTTGTAGGATTGGATTTGTTCATTGATTCCAGCAGCTATAATGAGGATTTTATTCTGACGCAGGAAGGAATAGACTTCGAATTTAGACTGGAGCATTCAGAAGAGTTTGCTTCAAATAACTTCTTGTTTTATAAAGGATCACAGCTGAAGCATAATGTTCAGTTACCTCCGAAAGAAGACCAACAGTTATTCAAATCCAGTCTTGATCTGATCGCCATTGGCACCCGTGATTATCTGACCTATATCAACGAGGCGGTTAAGTCTATTTTGGGATATCATCCGGAAGAATTGCAGAATATTTCGCTTTTTGGATTTGTACACATAAAAGATGTCGAGAGACTAAAGAAGGATCTGAAAAACTGTAAGAAATCAGGGGCCACGATATTGAGTACGTTCAGGATGAAGACCAATCATGGATCTTGGGCTCACTTAGAGTGTACTTTTCGGTTTACTGAGGATTTGTTTTTTATGATTGGTAGAGACGTGACGAAGCGTGAGTATGAAAACCGTATTCAAGATCAAATCAAAAATCTAAAAAGGGGCGTAGTTGAAAGTGCAAATGAAGATGCTTGGGGGTTTCATCTGGATGAGAAGTGTGTCATTTTGGAAAAATCAGCTGCCCAGTTTCTTCGAGTCTCTGAGAAAATTGTTCTAAATAAAAAAAGATCAGAAAATGAAAAAATTGTTGCTGATGCGATTTTAAATTTTGTCAAAGGTCACGCCGATAGAAAAGAATTTGAATTTCAGATTATGGATGAGAAGGGAATTTCCAAATCATTCCTTGGTCGGGTCGAAGAATCTATAACTAGTGATGGTAAATTTGTCGGTGTGATTTGGAATATTTCAAAATCTCAAAATCTCGAAAAAAGAAATTTGCTTTTTGAGGAATTGATGAGGAATTCACCAAATGCAATTATTATAGTCAGACCGGGTGGAGAAATACTGATTAGCAGCGAAGAGGCCAAGTCTCTCTTTGGCTTTGCGACTGGGTCGACATTGACACACTTAAATCAGCTGGAAACGCTATTTGATCAAGGTGAACCTTGGAAAGAGTGGATTACTAAATCTGAGGATCAAGGGTATGTACAACGCTTCCCGACACTTCTCATTTGTCAGCGAGGTAAGCAACTTACGCTCGAAATCACTTCAAATGTGAATCATATTGGGAGCGAAAAATTTATATCTATTTCTTTTCAAAATATATCTGAGAAGGTAAGATTAGAACGAGCTCTAGAAACGAATAATGACTTCTTGATGAATCTCACCGAACAGGTTCCTGGAGGTTTGTATCAGATGGTTCTTGACCAAGAGGGGAAAATGAGGTTTTCTTTCCTTTCCAAGGGGATTGGAGCAGTATTAGGACTGAGTGAGGCAGAATTGGCCTCATTTACAGATATATCTGTAGCGATAGCGCGAGTGCATCCTATGGATCTTCCAAATGTAATCATGAGTTCGGTAGCATCGGGGAAGCGACAAGAGCCTTGGCTCTGTCAGTTTAGAGTGAAACCCAACCCTGATATAAATGAATACCGTTGGATTTCAGGTGCAGCCCGGCCTCAACAATTGGAGCATGGAAATATGATTTGGTACGGGTACTTGACGGATATCAGCAATCAGAAAGAGATTGAAACCAAGCTGGATGAAGCTCGGTTGGCAGCAGAAAAAGCAAATCAGATTAAGTCTGACTTCCTATCGATGATCAGTCATGAACTGAGGACGCCTTTGAATGCAATTTCTGGATCAACCTATTCATTACTCCAAGAGAACCCAAACACCAGCCAAAAATCAGCTTTAAATACGATCAACTTCGCAGTTGATAATCTGATCATCATGATAAATGATCTTTTAGATTTTCAAAAGATAGATGCTGGAAAGTTGACTATCGAAAAAAACCCACTCAACCTCGAAGACTTTTTATACCAGATAGAAAAAGGGCTCTCCTTTCATTCGAAGGATAGTAGAAATAAATTGACATTTAATTTATCAAAAGGATTGGGAATCAGTGTGAAAGGGGACAAGACTAGACTTTCACAAGTAATGAATAATCTCATCACGAATGCTCTAAAATTTACGTATGAAGGCAATATAGATGTGAACGTAGTTTTGACTGAGGAAAAAGTAGACAGAGTGCGGGTTTATTTTGAAGTCAAAGACAATGGAATAGGAATTGCAGCAGATCATCAACAAAAGATTTTCAACGATTTTGATCAAGTGAAGCCTACATTCTCCACCAAATACGGTGGTACAGGACTCGGGCTTTCAATTACTAAAAAGCTACTCAACCTCATGGGAAGCGTAATCAACGTCGAGTCTGAAGTAGGTGTAGGAAGTAGATTTTTTTTCGAATTGGTTTTCGAAAAAGATATTCAGAATCAAGGTTTTATAGATTTCAATCAAGAATATTCCTCGAATCCAACAGTACTTCATCTCTTGATGGCTGAGGACAACGATGTGAATGCACTTGTTTTGGGTAAGATTATCAAAAAGTGGGGATTCACATACGATCGAGTTTGTAATGGGGAAGAAGCTATCGCAAAATTCAAAACAGATAAATACGACTGTGTTTTGATGGATATTCAAATGCCGATAATGGATGGCTTTGAAGCTACTATAGGGATTAAGCAACTAGCAGACGTACCCATAATCGCACTAACAGCGGCTGCCAAACTGGAGATAATGGAGCGAATCGATGAATGTGGATTTGATGGATTTGTATCCAAACCCATTGATGCAGCTGAACTTTTAAAGAAAATTAAAGAAGTGATTTCGATTAAGCCTCAAAGATTCTGAGCTTTATCAAAATATTCTTTGACCAGATCCATTTCAGGGTAGTCACGATTTAATTCTCCTAAGTATTGAATAGCGGTAATTTTATCGCCTTTCATGGTATAATAAATCCCTTTATTCCGCAAAGCAAAAAGATTTTTAGAATCCATTTTTATGCTTTGGTTGATTAATTCCAACCCTTCTTCCAGCTGATCCAAATATAGTAAGTAGAGTCCTTTATTATTGTAGAAATAGGCCTGTCGATTATTCAGTACAATTGCTTTCTCTACCGCGATCAATGCGTTTTCATATTCCTTTTCGTCAAAGTATATCATAGAGCGGAGATTGTGAAGATTTGGCTCTGAGGGATTCAGCAATTCCGCTTGATCTAGAATGTTTTTAGCCGTAGCATAATCTTTTTGATAGAAGAGTATGGTTGCTTGATTTACAAGAAGATCTGAATTTTCAGGTGCCAGTTCAGTCGCTTTCTTGAATGAGATCAAAGCATCCTGGAAGTTTTTGAGTTTTTCTTCTACCAACCCTTTAAGAAAAAAGCTCTGCCAATTCTCAGCATCAAGCGATACTAATTTATCAGCATCGGATCTACCGTTATAGAATTCCCCATTGTCTACATAACTTAGTCCTCGTTGAAAATAGGCATCATAATACTCAGAATTGAACTGGATTGCGAGCGAAAAATCCGCAATAGCTTCTTGCAACTGGTTTAGTTGTATATGCGCCAGGCCTTTATTGTAGTAAGCATCCGAGTAAGTAGAGTCTAGTTCAATTGCTTCAGCATAAAATGAGAGCGCATTTTTCGCATCATTTTCTTTTAGTTTTTCATTTCCCTTGAGTAAAAATCTCCCTTTTTTATCTTCCTCTGTATCACAAGCGAAAAATGTAAAAACTACAATGATTGACAAGATCCAAATTTGATTAATTCGCATCATTTAGGTTTTTTCTTTTTCTTCACCCATTAGGATGGCATAAGGTTGAGTTTCTTCGTTCCATTCGAAAATCTGTCGAAGCACTGCCATGACTGGAATGATCAATATCATCCCTGCAATACCCCAAATTGAAGCGCCCACCAATAGTCCAAGAATAGTAATAAATGGATTGAGGTTGACATTTCCCCCGACGATTTTCGGAGTCAAGATGTTTCCTTCGATAAATTGGATAATCTGAAAACATATAATCACGGCAAGTGGGTAAAATAAGCTGTCTTTGGTCAGAAAGGAATAAATCATAGGGAGCAAGGCACCAATAAACGGTCCGACATACGGGATGATATTCAGGATCGCACCAATCACGGCAAAGAATACTGCATGTTTGATACCCAGAGAGGTAAATGCGATAAGATTTAAGATGGCAAGTATTCCCATCACTTTCACTACCCCAACTATATAAGTGATCAGAAGTTTGCGAAGATTTATAATTCTTGATCTGACTAGCTCTTGATCATGATTTTGATAAATATTCAACATCACATTTACAAAGTGATCCCGATAAAGTAATAAAAAAAACATGAAAACTATCACTAGTAAGACACTTGACAAGGAGCCAACTGCGCCCAAAGCGAAGTTTGTAATTGTCCCTGTATTTTCGCTCAAAAGAGAAATGACGTATTCTTCATTGGCTTTTTCGGCGATATCTGCCTGCACTCCAAAATTGGTAAAAATCCAAGAATCAATATCCTCGATATAATTATTGATTTTTCCGGAAACGTCCTGGAAATCATTTTGGAAATTGGCAATCGTAGAGAATACAAAGATGATCAACCCAGCCACAAAAGTGGCCATAGCCAGCATGGAAACTAGAGTGGAGATAATTCGAGGCGTTTTTTTTGACTCCATCCAGTTGGCTATGGGAGTAAACAACACCGCAAAAAACCCAGCTAGAAACAAAGGGATCAATAGACTTTTAGCAACAATCAGGAAAAACACCAAAACGATGATAAACACCATCACTGAGAGCGCCTTGAGATATGCGGGCATGTAGAAACCAGAACTTGTACGTTTATTTTCCATATAAAATCCTCGCTGACATTAAGAAACTAATCCGGATCGTTTCAATAGGGCGTCTTGCTTAGGTTCGCGACCTCTGAATCTTTTGTAGAGAATCTCAGGATGCTCTTTGCCACCGGCAGACAATATATGTTCTTGAAATAACTCTGCAGTGATGGGATCGAAAACTCCTTTTTCCTGAAACAACTCGAATGCATCAGCATCCAAAACCTCAGCCCATTTGTAGCTGTAATATCCCGAAGCATATCCACCCTGAAAAATATGGGAGAAGGACGTACTCATCAGCGTTCCGGCTACTTTTGGCAATAAGTCGGTTCGGCTCATGACTCCCTTTTCAAATTCAGCTATATCGGTAATAGATTTTGGATTCTGGCTGTGATAAGCCATATCCAATAATGCAAAACTCAATTGCCGTACCGTTTGATAACCTTGCTGAAAGTTTGAAGCTTTTTTGATTTTGTGGATCAATTCTTCTGATATTTTTTCCCCTGTTTCAAAATGTTTTGCAAAGAGATCCAAACAGTCTTTTTCGTAGCACCAATTTTCAAAAATCTGAGACGGGAGTTCTACAAAATCCCAGAAAACGCTAGTTCCCGAGAGTGACTCGTACGCTCCATTTGCCAACAATCCGTGAAGAGCATGGCCAAATTCATGGAAAAGAGTGGTCACTTCATTGAAAGTCAATAGACTGGGCTTGGATTTAGTCGGCTTTGTAAAGTTGCAAACGATTGATACGTGAGGCCTTTCGGTACTGCTTTGACCTTTGTAACTGGTCATCCAAGCACCGTTTCGCTTACCGGCTCTGGGGAAAAAGTCTGCATAAAATACCGCCAGATACTTTCCTTTCCGATCTTTGACTTCGTAGGCTGTCACATCCTTATGATAGACAGGGATTTCAGAATTGGGAATAAAAGTGATTCCAAATAATTTATTTGCAGTAAGAAAAACTCCTCCAACCACTTTTTCAAGTTGGAAATAGGGGCGAAGTACCTCATCATCCAAGTCATATTTTTCTTTCTTCAGCAATTCTGAATAGTATGCAAAATCCCACTTCTCCAGCTGCTCTATCCCGTCTAGTTTGCTTGCAAATGCTTCCAATTCTTGGATTTCTTCTATTGCTTTTGGTTTGGCTTTCTCCAAAAGTGATTCTAAAAATTCCATTACCTTATTTGGGCTCTTTGCCATCCGCTCTTCGAGGACAAAATCTGAATGACTTTTATAGCCAAGCAATTTTGCCCGATCGTTTCGAAGTTTTAGGATTCCCTGAATTACTTCCTGATTGTCCAGTTCGTCACCCTTGGCACATTTGGTACCGGATGCCATAAATAGGGTTTTTCGCAGCTCCCTATTTCCAGCATAAGTCATCGCAGGGATGTAGCTGGGATAGTCCAGTGAGAAAGCCCATTTGCCTGGTTCACCTTTTTCTTCAGCGAGTTGTGCAGCGGCTTCGCGGATTCCTTCTGGCAAACCTACTATTGCTGAAGGATCACTTTCAAAATGTATGTATTTATTCGTCTCAGCAAGTACGTTTTCTCCAAACTTGAGGCTTGCCTGAGCTAATTTTTGATCGATCTCGCGAAGCATCTCTGCTTGGGTAGCGTTTAATTTGGCTCCATTTCTCGCAAATGATTTATAAGTTTTTTCCAAAAGGGTAGTTTGTTCTGCATTCAAATGAAGGATTTCCTTTTGGTCAAAAACTTTGGAAATTTGCCCAAATAGAGACTGATCTAATAAAATATCGTTTGAGTGTGAGGTGAGCAATGGAGAGATTTCTCGGGCAAGTTTTTGAATCTCATCATTTGTTTCTGCCGAATTAAGATTAAAAAAGATAGCCGAGATCCTTCCCAGGAGCTTGCCTGATTGATCTAAAGATTCTATCGTATTGGAAAAGCTAGGGTTTGAAGTCGCCTTTATACGTTCGATGTCGGCTTTTGCCAGTTGAATAGCCTCGACAATGGCAGGCAAATAATCGGAAGTTGAGATCGTATCGAAAGGAGCGGTATCAAATGGGGAGGCGAAATTTGCCAGCAAAGGGTTCTGCATTGAAAATTTGGTTTTAAATTATTCTGGCTTTTTTCAAGCCGTATCGAGCAAATGCTCAATCTCTTCTATTTTAATTACAAATTTAGCTAATTGATCCGAAAAGTTTCCCTTCATCCAGGCGTAGCGAGGAATGTTTTGAGCACTGCTTAAATGTTTGGTTCTACCCCTATATTAGTGGTACATATAGCTAATATAAGCCAAGACCATTAATAGGAAGTTTTCAGTAATCAGCTAGACACTTGATAGACATCTCTTAAAATGATCTTTTCAGAAA
>Ga0105055_10007857_pt1 | contig 14041 bp, 17 predicted proteins | sample BON03_FD_78090 | JGI IMG/M metagenome (GOLD analysis project Ga0105055, IMG submission 78090) | Freshwater microbial communities from Lake Bonney liftoff mats and glacier meltwater in Antarctica - BON-03 | ecosystem: Environmental > Aquatic > Freshwater > Ice > Glacier meltwater | place: Lake...
GAAGCTGGTCGAACCCCTGCGCGAGCTGTTCAAGGACGAGGTGCGCGCGCTGGGCCGTGAACTGGGCCTGCCCGACAGCTTCATCGGCCGCCACCCCTTCCCCGGCCCGGGCCTTGCCATCCGCTGCCCCGGCGAGATCACCCGCGAAAAGCTGACGATCCTGCGCCGCGCCGATGCGGTATTCATCGACCAGATCCGCAAGCACGGGCTGTATGACGAGATCTGGCAGGCTTTCGTGGCGATCCTGCCGGTGCGCACCGTGGGCGTGATGGGCGACGGGCGCACCTATGATTTCGCCTGTGCCCTGCGCGCGGTGACGTCCGTCGACGGGATGACCGCCGACTATTACCCCTTCACCCATGAATTCCTGGGCGAGACCGCCACCCGCCTGATCAACGAGGTGAAAGGCATCAACCGCGTCACCTATGACATCACGTCCAAGCCCCCCGGCACCATCGAATGGGAATGATCCGCAGCGCCGCAGCGCCGGACCCGACGCAATCCCAACCTCTTAAGGCCGCGATGTGGATGAGCGGGGCCATCGTCATGTTCTCGGCGATGGCGCTGGGCGGGCGCACCCTGTCCGCCGAACTCGACACGTTCGAGATCATGCTCTACCGCTCGATCATCGGGGTCGTTCTGGTGCTTGCGGCGGGGCGGATCGCGGGCACCCTGCACCAGATCAAGGCGGACCGGCTGGGCCTGCATGCCACGCGCAACCTGTCGCATTTCGCGGGCCAGAACCTGTGGTTCTATGCCATCACCGTCCTGCCTCTGGCCCAGGTGATCGCGCTGGAATTTTCCTCGCCGCTGTGGGTTGCGCTGGCGGCGCCGTTCTTTCTGGCCGAACGGCTGACCGCGATCCGGCTGTTCTCGGCAATTCTTGGGTTCGTCGGCATTCTGATCGTCGCGCGCCCCGATTTCACCAGCCTCGACCCCGGCCTGATCGCCGCCGCACTGGCCGCCGTGGGGTTCGCCGGATCGGCGGTGTTCACCAAGATGCTGACCCGCGATCAGTCGATCACCTGCATCATGTTCTGGCTCACCGCGATGCAACTGGTGTTCGGCACCATCTGCGCCGGATATGACGGCGACATCGCCTGGCCTTCGGCGCCCCTGCTGCCCTGGGTGCTGCTGGTGGCCGTTGCGGGGCTGGTGGCGCATTTCTGCCTGACATCGGCGCTGTCCATCGCCCCCGCCACCATCGTCATTCCCTTCGATTTCCTGCGCCTGCCGGTGATCGCGGTGCTGGGCATGCTGGTCTATGGCGAGGCGCTGGAAATCTGGGTGCTGGTGGGCGCCGTGATCATCTTCGCGGCCAACTATCTCAACATCTGGACCGAGGCCCGCAGCCGCACATCAACCCGCAGTTGATGCAAAAAAATGACGCCGCGATAGCTATTGTTGATGACGTAGCGTCAAGAATTGACCAGGATTTCACTTCTGGCGATTATGCCTTGCTCGTCTACGACAAAAAAACGTGCAACGGGGAAAACTTGATGAAGCTTGTGTATGTTGCCGGTCTGGCCAGTCTTGTCGTGGCAACCGCCGCTCATGGCGGTGGCGTCGACCGTTCGGGCCAGTCGGTCGCGGTGATTTTCGAGGCGGGAAAATATTTCGAGGCCTCGCTGGGCAGCGTTTCGCCCGACGTCAGCGGTGTCGGAACCGCCTTCTCGCCCACTCCGGGCGGCAGTTCGGGCGACATGGCGGCGTCATACCTGCAGTTTGGCGCGGCCTACAAGCACAGCTTCGGCAACGGCCTGGATGTCGCGCTGATCTTTGATCGGCCGTTCGGTGCGAATGTCGATTATCCGGCAACCCAGCCCTATTTCGCCCGCAGCACGGTTGCCGAGTTGCAATCGGACGCGATCACCGCAGTGGTGAAATACCGGTTCCCATCGAACCTCAGCATCTATGGCGGCCTGCGTTATCAGACATTCAGCGCCACCGCGACAGTGCCGTTCGTGAGCGCAGGGCCCGCAACGCCCGGCGTCGTCGCCCCAGGGGCACCCTATACCGCGAATGGCGCCAGGGACGACGCCTTCGGCTATCTCGTCGGTGTCGCCTATGAACGGCCCGACATCGCCCTGCGCGTCGCCCTGACCTATAACTCGAAGATCAGGCATTCGCTGGACACGGTGGAAACCTCGGCCTTCGGCGGCCCGGTCACGACGGCGACCCCGATCAACACGCCCCAGTCGGTGAACCTTGAATTCCAGACCGGCGTGGCGGCGGACACCCTGGTCTTCGGCAGCATGCGCTGGGTGGACTGGAGCAATTTCGAGATCGCTCCCGCCGTCTATGACGGGATCGTCGGCGCGCCGCTGGTCAGCTATGCCAAGGACACCTTTTCTTTCTCCCTCGGCGTCGGGCGCAAGCTGAACGAAAACTGGTCGGTGGCCGCGACCCTGGGCTATGAAAAACCGACCGGCGGGTTCTCGGCCAATCTCGGGCCGACGGACGGGTATATGTCGGTGGGGCTGGGCGCGACCTATACCATGGACAACGTCAAGGTGACGGCGGGCGTGCGCTATGTCGATGTCGGCGACACCGACACCGCGCTGGGCGGCGGCGTCGCGGCGTCGAACTTCCGCTCGAACCACGCCATCGGGGTCGGCTTCAAGGTGGGTTACACGTTCTGATCCTGTCACGCGGACAGGCGGCCAAGGCCCCGGCACCCTGTCCGGGGCCTTTTGCGTCTTGCCGCAGGAATCGGATCGCGCCGCCCCGCACCCCCTGCTAAGGCGGTCCGGGAACCTGCGGATACATCCCTCTCGCCCATGTCGCGAAAGCGCGAAGCGATGCAGGGTATTGAAGATGCAAGTTATCTTGCCGAAACGCTACAGGGGTGCGCCATGGCCGAGCAGATGAACATGTCCATGCGCGCCTGGGCCGAAATGCTGCTTCTGTCGGTGATCTGGGGCGGATCGTTCCTGTCGATCCACGTCGCGCTGGACGAAATCGGCGTGGCCACCCCGCCGTGGCGCACCGGGTCGGCTGGGCCGCTCTGATCCTGTGGGGCGTGGTGGCCCTGCGCCGCCTGCCCCTGCCCCGCGATCCGCGCATCTGGGGCGCGTTTCTGGTGATGGGCCTGTTGAACAACGTGATCCCGTTTTCGCTGATGGCCTGGGGCCAGTTGCACATCGAAACCGGCCTCACCTCGATCCTGAACGCCGCCACCGCGATCTTTGGCGTGCTGGTCGCCGCCATCGTCTTTGCCGATGAACGCCTGACGCTGCGCCGCGTGACAGGCGTGACCCTTGGCTTTCTCGGTGTCGCCACGGCCATCGGGATCGAGGCGCTGGCGGGCTTCGATCTGCGCAGCCTTGCACAGCTGGCAATTCTGGCCGGAACGCTCAGCTATGCGCTGGGTGGCGCCTGGGCGCGCAGGACCATGGGCGGACTGCCCCCGATGGTGGCGGCGGCGGGCATGCTCAGCGGAGCGTCGCTGGTGATGATCCCTGCGGCCTGGACCATCGACGGGCCGATCACGCTGGACCTTGCGCCGCGCACGCAGTTGGCCATCGGGTATTACGCCGTGATCGCCACAGCCTTTGCCTATGTGCTGTATTACCGCGTGCTGGCCATGGTCGGGTCGGGCAATCTGATGCTGTGCACCTTGCTGATTCCCCCCGTGGCCATCGTTCTGGGCGTCATCGTGCTGGGCGAAACGCTGCACCCTTCGGCCTATCTCGGATTTGCGCTGCTGGCCGCCGGGCTGATCGTGCTGAACGGCAAGGGGCGCGGCCCCCTACCCAAGGGCCAGCCCACAGGCTGAAGCGCCTTGCGTTCGATGTGAATCGCAATCCGCTGCCTCTCGCTTCGCTCGAACGCGGGTTTTGATAATGAGTGGTTCAGATAGAACGCAAAGCGCTCTAGAACGGCGCAACAACCGAAAGGCGCCCGTGATGATATACCCCACCCCCGAGCACTGGATGAACGCGCCCGAGAAGCGGGTGATGCTGTTCGGCATGTCGGGCCTGGGCAAGACCCATCTGTCCACCATGCTGCGCGAGGCGGGCAACTGGTTTCACTATTCCATCGATTACCGCATCGGCACGCGCTACATGGGCGAACATATCGCCGACAATTTCAAGGCCGAGGCGATGAAGGTGCCCTTGCTGCGAGAATTGCTGTTGACCGACAGCATCTATGTCGCCTCCAACATCACCTTCGACAACCTCGCCCCCCTGTCGACCTACCTGGGCAAGCCGGGCGACCCCGCAAAAGGCGGCCTCAGCTTTGCAGAATACCGCCGCCGTCAGGACCAGCACCGCGAGGCCGAAACCGCCGCGCTGCTGGACACGGTGCATTTCATCGACCGCGCCCGGACCCTGTACCGCTATGACAACTTCGTCTGCGACACCGGCGGTTCGATCTGCGAGGTCGTGAACCCTGGCGATCCGACCGATCCCGTGCTGACGGCCCTGTCGGCCCATGTCCTGCCGGTCTGGATCGAGGGGTCAGACGCCCATACCGCGCAACTGATCCGCCGCTTCGACCGCGCGCCAAAGCCGATGTATTACCACCCCGATTTCCTGATCCCCGTCTGGACCGAGTATCTGGCCCAGCACCGCGTCACCGAGGACAAGGTCGACCCCGACGCCTTCGTGCGCTGGACCTATGCCCGCGCCATGGCCCACCGCCAGCCGCGATATGCCGCCATGGCGCGCCATTGGGGGATCAGCGTCACCGCCGAAGAGGTCGCACAGGTGCGGGATGCCGAAGGCTTTGCGGCCCTGATCGAAGCCGCCATCGCGCGAAACGCCCCTTGAGCCCGGCGCGCCCCTGCCCTATCTGACCCGTCCCACCTAGAGGACCGTTCCCATGCCCATCAAGCTGCCCGCCGACCTGCCTGCCTTTTCGGTGCTGAAGTCCGAAGGCGTGATGGTCGTGGACGAGACCGAGGCCGCGCGCCAGGACATCCGCCCCCTGCGCATCGCCCTGCTGAACCTGATGCCCAAGAAGATTCAAACCGAGAACCAGTTCGCCCGGCTGATCGGCGCCACCCCGATCCAGATCGACCTGCACCTGATCCGAATGTCCGAGCACCAGACAAAGAACACCGCCGCCGAACATATGGAGATGTTCTATCGTCCGTTTCAGGAGGTTCGGGGCGAAAAATTCGATGGCTTGATCATCACCGGCGCCCCCATCGAGCATCTGCCCTTCGACGAAGTCACCTATTGGGACGAGTTGACACAAGTGATGGACTGGACCCAGACCAATGTGCAATCCACCTTTGGCGTCTGCTGGGGCGGGATGGCGATGATCAACCATTTCCACGGCGTGCAAAAACACATGCTGCCCGCCAAGGCGTTCGGCTGTTTCCGCCAGACCAACATGGCCCCCACCTCGCCCTATCTGAACGGCTTTTCCGATGAATGCGTGATCCCCGTGTCGCGCTGGACCGAGATGCGCCAGGGCGAAATCGACGCCGCCACCGGCCTGACCACCCTGCTGGGCAGTGCGACGACCGGCCCCTGCCTGGTCGAGGATCCGGGCCACCGCGCGCTTTATATCTTCAACCACTTCGAGTATGACAGCGACACGCTGAAACAGGAGTATGACCGCGATACCGCCCAGGGCACCACGATCAACATCCCCGACAACTATTACCCCGCGAACGATCCGAACACCAAACCGTTGAACCGTTGGAGAAGTCACGCGCACCTCCTATATGGCAACTGGATCAACCAGATATATCAGACAACACCCTATGACCTATCACAGATTGGCCGCTAGCCTGCTGCTTGCCACCGCCGCCCTTGCCGGGTGCGGCGTGCTGGTGGATGGCCGCGCCGACCGACGCGAAGCCATGGCCGAGGCCGCCACCCCCCCCGAGGGGCAGTTCGTCACCGTCAACGACCGGCGGGTCCATTATGTGACCGCCGGGCGCGGCCCCGATCTGGTGCTGATCCACGGCGCGAGCGGCAGCACCCGGGAATTCACGTTCCAGTTCGTCGGCCGGGTGAAAGACCGGTACCGCGTCTGGGTGTTCGACCGTCCCGGCCTTGGCTATACCGACCGGGTGTCCGAGGCTTACGAAGGCCCCGCCAACACCGCCGCCGAAAGCCCGGCCGAGCAGGCTGCCTTCCTCAAGGCCGCCGCCGATCAGCTTGGTGTTCAGAACCCCATCGTGCTGGGCCATTCCTATGGCGGCGCCGTGGCGCTGGCCTGGGGGTTGAACCATGAGCCCGCCGCGCTGGTTGTGGCTTCGGCGGCCTCCAACCCCTGGCCCGGCAGCCTCGGCCCGCTTTATGGCATCGCGGCCTCGTCCGTCGGCGGGGCCGGTATCGTGCCGCTGATCACCGCCTTCGCGCCCGATCGTGCGCTGGACAGCGTCATCGACAGCATCTTCGCGCCCCAGCAGCCGCCGCCGGGCTATGCAGAGTTCATCGGCCCCGGCCTTGCCCTTCGGCGCGACAGCTTCCGCGCCAATGCAAGGCAGGTGAACAGCCTGCGCCCCCATGTCGTGGAAATGTCGCGACGCTATCCCGACCTGACCATGCCTGTCGAAATCCTGCACGGCACGGCCGATACGATCGTGCCACTCGCCATCCACTCCGAACCCCTGTCGCGCCAGATTCCGGGCGCCAACCTCGTACGGCTGGACGGCATCGGCCACATGCCCCACCACGTCGCCCCCCAGGCGATCGAGGATGCCATCGACCGCGCCGCGCGGCGCGCCGGATTGCGCTGAGCCCGCCACCGTCCTAGGGTCACGGTGTGGCATCAGGAGACACCCATGACACTGCCCTTCGACGGCGCGATCAGCGAGTATTACGAATCCGAAGCCCCTGAAGAGATCCGCGAGGCCATCCGCGAGGCCAAGAAACACGACATCCTCAACCCCGCCTATGCCTATGCCGACCCCATGCACAAACGGGCCTACGACAAGGCGATGGACGCGTTGCAGCTGAACCTCGTGCGCATGGCCGCCGATGTGAAGGATACCGGCAAACGGCTGGCCGTCGTCTTTGAAGGGCGCGATGCCGCAGGCAAGGGCGGCGCAATAAGCCGGTTCCGCGAACACCTGAACCCCCGGGTGGTGCGGGTCGTCGCGCTGTCGAAACCCACCGAACGCGAGGCGGGCGAGTGGTATTTCCAGCGTTATGTCGAGGAATTGCCCACCGCCGGTGAAATCGTGCTGTTCGACCGCTCATGGTACAACCGTGGGGTGGTGGAACATGTGTTCGGCTTCTGCACCACCGAACAGCGCGAGAAATTCTTCCAGCAGGTCAACGAATTCGAACACATGCTGGTCAACGATGGAATCGTCCTGGTCAAGCTGTGGCTGAACGTGGGGCGCGCCGAACAACTGCGCCGGTTTCTGAAGCGCGAAAGCGACCCAAGGAAACAGTGGAAACTGTCCTGGATCGATGTCGAGGGGCTGAAACGCTGGGATGCCTATACCGACGCGATCGTCGAGACCCTGGCGCGCAGCCACTCCGACACCGCCCCCTGGACGGTGATCCACGCCGACGACAAGAATCGCGCGCGCCTGGCCGCCATTCAGGCCGTGCTGCAGGATATTGATTACGCCGGAAAATCAGGTGCAGTGCAACCCCCCGACCCGACCATCACCGGGGGCCCCGACAGCCTGCATGGGTAAGCGCGGCTATCACCATGGCAACCTGCGTCAGGCCCTTGTCGATGCCGCGCTCGAACTGATCCGCGACCGCGGGCCCACCGGCTTCACCTTGTCCGAGGCCGCCAAGCAGGCCGGCGTCACCCCCGCCGCCGTCTATCGCCACTTCGAGGGGCGCGAAGACCTGATCGCCGAGGCCGCCGCCCAAGGGTATGCCATCTTCGCCGATCTGATGGAATATGCCTACGACAGCGGCCAGCCCTCGGCCCTGGCCAGTTTCGAGGCCACGGGGCGCGCCTATCTGGCCTTCGCCCGCCGCTATCCGGGGCATTATGTGGCAATGTTTGAATCCGGCATCTCGATCAACCGCACGCCAGAACTGGCCCGGGTCGCCAAACGCGCCCAGGGCGTGCTGGAAAAGGCCGCCGTACAGTTGTCCGAACGTATCCCACCCGAAAAACGCCCGCCGCCACAGATGTTCTCGGCCCATATCTGGGCGCTGTCCCATGGCGTCGTCGAACTGTTCGCCCGGGGCAGTCCCGGCACCAAATCGCCCTTCCCGCCCGAGGATCTGCTGGAAACCGGCATCGGCATCTACCTGCGCGGCCTGGGGTTGATCGCACCTGACGAATAGGAATTTGTGCCGACAATGCGACCTGCGCCGAACCTCTGTTTCAGGCCCAAGCCACTGGCGTTGACGCATGGCACGTCCGGCCATCAACGGGAATCCTGTGTCAGGTGGGGAACACCAACTTCTCCAACGGATGCCTTGTCCTGCAGCTTGTCTTTCGACACCATCAGCAAGGCTGATCGCGATACGGTCAGCGGGTTGTGCGGCAGCCACCCCATTCCTGAGGCTAAGTCATCGATTTTATTTCGCTCATCAGCAGTTTCAAATCCTACCCCATGAAAACGCGACTGAGATAATCTCAGCCCGCAGTCCAGGCCGTCTTCAGCCTGGCACCGGCGTTGACGGGTGCGCGCTGTAAACGGGTCCATTGCGAGATTTCGAACCGGCTGCATGGCGCATTGGTCGAGGACTATGCCAGCCTGATGATGCGGCTCGACAACGGCGCCTTGGCGACCATCAAGGCTGGCTATGCCTTCCCCGCCGCTGCCGGAAAACGCGATTTCCGCCTGACAATCGCCCACGCCGGGGGATATGCCGATTTTGATGGCAATCGTTTGCAACTGGTCTCGAACAGCGGCGATGTTCAATCCCTCACCGTGGCCTGCGACACCGACGACTATTACCGCACCTATGCGCGGGATGTGATCACAGGCGTCGCGACCGGCGCACCGCCCCGCGCCGGGCTTGCCCAGATGCAGGCTGCCTTCGGAGTTCTGAAAAAAGCCTATGACGCCGCGCGCCCGTCACTCTGACCGGCGTTTCCAGATACGCGCAGGTGGCCGGATTGTCGGGCACCGCGCGCCATCGCCCGCACAGGAGGCTTTGCCGTGACCGAAGAAAACACCGCCGAACTGGCCAACGCTTTGATACAGGCGCGTGCCAGTGGGCAGGGCGTGACCGCTGACGCCTTCGCCCCGCCGGGTTTGGTTGCGGCGGCCTACGCCGTGCAGTCGGTCCAGATCGCCGCCCTGGCGCCCGGCCTTGGCCCCGTCGCCGCGTGGAAAACCGGCCGCAAGGGGCCGGGCGAGCCAATTTCCTTTGCGCCGATCCCGGCCCGTCTGGTGCGCCGCTCGCCCGCCCGCTTTACGCCTGCCGAAGCCCACCTGCGCGGGGTCGAGCTTGAGTTTGCATTTCTTCTCGATGACGATCCGCCCCCCGCCGATACAATGGGGTTCGCCGATGCGTTGCGGACGCGCGTCTCGCTTGTCGCAGTGATCGAAGTGGTGGGCTCGCGGCTTGTTCAGGCTGACGTGGCTGATCCGCTGCACAAGCTGGCGGATTTGCAACTGAACGCCGGTCTGGTGATCGGGCAGCCGCTGCGCGATTGGTCGGGGCTGCGGACCGATCAGGGTGATGTGCGCTGGGAGATCGACGGCAAGGTCATGGCGCAAGGCCCGGCCGATACACCCGGCGGCGAGGCCTTTGCGACCTTCTGCGCCTTCGCTCAATCCGTGGGAACCCATTGCGGGGGGCTGAAGTAAGGGCAAGTCGTTGCGACAGGCTCGCTGACCGGGCTGCGTTGGGCGCCCCCCGGCGCGTGCGTGCACGGCGAGATCACGGGCCTTGGCGGGGTTGATACCACTTTCGAGCCGTAGGAACCGGCGGTCGGGCCGCCAGGTCGGGGTTGGCGACAAGCACGCGGCTTTGATCCGGAACCGACCTTCAAACACCACACAGACCTGCATAATCTGGGCGGTCGCATCATGGGGCCGGACATATGTCAGCACTCGACGAGATGTCCAAAAGGCTTCAAAAGCCCTCTTGCACTTGGGGCATTTACATATGTTGCATTGGAGACACCGCACAACCAGAGTGGACATCCGCGTGAGATCGTGACCGCGCGAAAGAACCGGGAGCCCGACGATGATCAACGACATTGAAATCCGGCGCTTGCGGTACTTCGGGGCCATCGCCAACTCCGGCAGTTTCGTTCAGGAATCCAGGGTTCTGAACGTGGCGCAACCGGCAGTGAGCCAGCAGATTTCCAATCTGGAAGGCGACATCGGGGCGCGGGTGTTCCGGCGCACATCCCGGGGCGTCGAATTGTTCAGGGTGGGCGAGCTGTTGTTCAGCCATGCCGGGCGCGTGCTGGTGGCAATGAATCGCGCGCGCGAGGAACTGACCGATCTCATTCAGGACCGGCGCATGCGGCTGGAAATCGTGGTGCCGGCCAGCATCCGCCAGATGATCGCCGCCGATCTTTATCAAAGGCTTCAGGCCTCGTCCTTTGCCGGATCCCTCAATCTTCATGATGCCACCGGAGGTGTCGGACGCAGCCTTCTTGTCGGGGGCATCTTTCGCTGGCGCTTACCTATCGGCCCATCGTGCATGACGGTGTCGACAGCATTGTGATCCTGAACGAGGATCTGCACCGCATCACCCTGCCCGACGAAGAAGCGCCATCGCCTTCGGTGGCGTTTGCCGAACTTGAACATGTCCCGCTGGTCTTGCCCGCGCTGCCGAACGGAATGCGCGAAACGATTGAAGAAGTTGCAGCCGAAGCCGGCGTGGTTCTGGATGTCAGGTCCGGGTCGAACACGCTGGGCACGTTGATAGCTGCCATGCGCGCCGGAATCGGTGGCACCCTGCTGCCGATTGCCCCGATTCAGGCCATGATTGCCAACAGGGAAGTGGTCGCCCGGCGATCGTCGATCCGCCGATCGAGCGGACGCTGTTTCTCGCGGTATCGCGGTTGACCAAGATCCGCCGTGAAGGCCGCCACCTCGTGCGGATCATTCTGGGGCTGCTCCACGACATGATCGGGAACGGAACATGGCCCGGCGCCAGGCCGCTTGTCGACGCCGATCAGATGGACGCGTTGCTGACCTGGTGACAGGCGGCGACGGTTCCCTTGCCACTGACCTGCAACGCCGGAACCTCAAACCGGCAGCGCTCGAACACCAGCGGGCAGCGTGTGTGATAGCGGCAGCCTGCGGTCGGGTTGCGCGGACTGGGAATCTCGCCCTGCGCGGCAACCACGATCGGGCCAAGCCGGGGATCGGGATCGGGTGTCGAGGCAGTCAGCGCCTGTGTATAGGGATGCGATGGCGCCCTGAATATGTCGCTCGCCGATCCGGTTTCGCCGATCTGACCCGGGCACATCACGGCGACCCTGTCGCTGATCTGCTCGATCAACGCCATGTCGTGCGAGATGAACAGGATCGCCAGACCGAAGTCGCGCCGCAACTGTGCAAGAAGATTGACGATCTGTGCCTGGATCGACACGTCGAGCGCGGAAACGGCCTCGTCCGCGACGATCGGTTCCGGCTCGGCCGCCAGCGCGCGGGCGATGCCGATGCGCTGGCGCTGACCGCCCGAGACTTCATGGGGCAACTTGTCGGCGGCTGAACGGGCCAGCCCGACGGCATCCAGCAATTCGGCGATGCGCTGCGTTCGCCTGCCGCACGCCAGACCGAAATTGCGGATCGGCTCGGACAATGCCTGGTCCACCGTCATGCGCGGATTGAGCGAGGCATAGGGATCCTGAAAGATCAACTGTATCGCCCGGCGCCGGGCCTCGGAATAGTGCTGTCGCCTTGCCGTTGTCAGAACCGTACCGCCAGAGCGGATCTGCCCCGGGGTGGGCCTGTCCAGTCCCGCGATGATGCGCCCCGGGGTGCCTTTCCCACAACCGCTTTCGCCGGCCACCCCAAGGATCGTGCCGGTTTCCAGCGTCAGCGAAACCCCGTCCTCGGCCCGCACCGGCGCTTCCGCGCCACCGAACAACCCGCGCGAACCGCCAAGGTACCTTGTCAGGTTTTCTATTTCCAGGACGGTCATGGGCCACCGTTCAGCGGGTTGTGACATGCCACGCGATGCGGTGTGTCGGTCAGATCGGGATCGGACCGGCGGCAGACCTCGCTGACGTGCGCGCAGCGCGGGGCGAAGGCGCAGCCATTCGGCATTTCCGCAAGTTGCGGGACCATCCCCGGAATTTCGATCAGTTTCGCCCGGGTTTCGCCAGGCGCCGCGCCCGCCCGCAGCGTTGATGCCATAGGCGCGCAGTTGCAACCGCTCGACGATCTGCGCGCGTTCAGCCGCGTCGGGGCTTGACCACCAGCTGCTGCGCAACCGCTTGATCGTTTCGTCGCAGTTGAACCCGGCAATCCCGTTCGGGCAGAGACTGGCAAGATACAGGTTGGTGAGCGGTGTTCCCGCATCGAATGTCGAGGCCGAGGTGATGAACAGATGCCAGGCGCCCTCCCCTTCCGTCTCCTTGACGTTGCGCCGCTGCGACAGGGCTTCCCCAATCCATCGACTGCACGTCCACCGTGAAACCCGCCTTGCGCATCCCCACGGCCAGAACCAGGGTCACGACTTTTTCCCGGTCTGGCGGTCTGGCGCCACCCGTTCTACACCCGCGCCGGGGCCGAAGGCATAAGCTAGCGCGCCAATGTGCCGCGTGATGGCCCGGCGCATCGCTGGCTGGTTGCCGTACACGGCAGTGAACGAGCACCGAAACCATGCGCGATGCGTTCTCTGAATTCGCCGAGGCCACGGGCACTGCCATATTCGCCCCTCTGTTTCTGATCGAGCTGGACGGTCCGGATGATGAACCCGGCTATAAATTCGTGCTGTGGAATGGGCGCCGGTATGACATTGCGCTGAACGCATTGCTCGAAGACGCGTAGGCGCGGTTCAATATAGCGGCCAATCGTTTTCAGATCTTCGGGTTTTCGGGCGGCGCCCAGTTCGTGCATTGCTACATGATGTTGCATCCTCACCGTGTTTCGGCGGTCTTGATCGGCGCACCGGGCTATGTAACGCTTCTGGATGACAGCCTCAACGGGTGGCCCGACACAGCCGACTTTGAAACGGTGTTCGCACAGCCCCTGGACACCGCTGCACTGGCCCGGGTTGCGGTCCGGATCATCGTTGGCAATCAGAACCTCGACAAGGCGTTCATGTCGGTCCCGCCCGACTCGCCGATATGGGCGGAAAGGTCGGACGCCGCCGGGCACAACCGGGTGGAACGCGCCCAGGCGCTTGCCGAAAACCTCCGGCGCAACGGCCTGACGGTCGAACTCGTACTGGCCGACGAGTGCCGCCACGCGTTCACGGCGGCAATCCAGAGTGACGTCGTCGACTTCCTCGTCAGATCAGCGGCACCCCCCCGGATCAGGCAATCCCGGGTCTGTGCTCTTGCCTCTGTCAGGTCGCCAATGCCCGGTCTTCCTCGGTGATCGCCTTGATATCAGCGTCCGCCAGGTCGACGAAGATGGCGCAGTTCAGATCGTAAAGCTTCGCGCAAAGCCCGCCCTGCGTCATCAGCGCCGTGTGGTCGCCCTCTTCGATCAGGCATCCCGGTGCAGAACGACAATGAAGTCGGCGTGCGGACCGTCGCCAGACGGTGCGCGATGCCAAGGCCGGTACGCCCCTGCAAAAGCTGTTGCAGCGCCTTCTGGATCAGTATCTCGGTATGGCTGTCGATGTTCGCCGTCGCCTCGTTCAGCGCCAGGATCTTGGCATCCGCCACCAGCCCTCGGGCCAGCCAGAACACCCGCACGATCAGAAGCGCCGGCAGCCCCGGTTGCCAGTCGAGCCAGAGCATCACGCAGACGATGCCGATTAACAGCATGATGTCACCCACCGACAGCACACTCGATTACCGGCATTCCTGAAAACCGTATCCGCCGTCTCCGTCCCGTTGATTTCGTGAGTTTGTGCATCGAGTGATTTTGGGCAGAAGTTTGCGCTCTAACCCGGAAAATTCATGAAGAGGCGGTGAGAGTGGCGTAAGGTTCTGAGATCCTGTAGATTTTGAGTGTTGACGCCAATATCTTGGATTTCGAGGAGCCACCTCTCACCATGGACAGATC
>Ga0105055_10007861_pt1 | contig 14039 bp, 5 predicted proteins | sample BON03_FD_78090 | JGI IMG/M metagenome (GOLD analysis project Ga0105055, IMG submission 78090) | Freshwater microbial communities from Lake Bonney liftoff mats and glacier meltwater in Antarctica - BON-03 | ecosystem: Environmental > Aquatic > Freshwater > Ice > Glacier meltwater | place: Lake...
ACCACAGCCTTGCCCTGCCTCTGCCGCATCTCGACTCGGACACAGTAACCCTTCCAGGTGGAGGCAAGCAAGGTCGCAGCCGAAATCTGCTGCCGCTCAAGCGTTCTCGCAGCCTCCTGCTGCTCACCAAGCTGCCGTCGCGCCCGCCCCCTTCGCACCAAAGCCTGAGCATACACCGTGGCCCGCCTCAGCTTCAAATAACTACGCTGGTTTCGGCAACGACGGTAAGCAGATTGGATGATCACAGCCTTGCCCTGCCTCTGCCGCATCTCGACTCGGACACAGTAACCCTTCCAGGCGGAGGCAATGAGGGTTACGGCTGCAGCCAGTCGCTCTAACGCTTGCCGCCGACGCGTCAGATGTGCTCTAACATAGACTTGTAGGAGGCGCACGACTGACCAAAGGCGCGCCCGACGACGACGGATCAAGAAGCCTCGAGCGCCCGCTTGCAGAGTGAGGACGCTAGCGCGGAGATCCAAAAGTCGACGGCGCTCGCAAATGCCACGCCAGGCGCTCTGCAAGGCGATCGCGCCGGCTGGGGAAAAGGTGTGGCAGCGAAAGAGGACGCGGCGAGCGCGGTAGAGACGCTGGAGGGAAAGGGCCAGATGCTTGAGGCAGAGGAAGCGACGGCGCGTCAAACGGGCTCGCACCAAACTCTGCATACTGGTGATGCCTGTCAAGGACGAGACAACGTAATCGAGCTGATAATGCCGCACAATCGCCCATAGTAACCCCAAAGTCTTCTCCCGATGCCCGTCTACAATGTCGTCAGGGCAGAGCCGACCCAAGACCAAGGTGCTGCCGAGCCGTCCTGCGAGGTGCTGCTCTCGTTGCGGTGGTGCTTGGTCTTGTTGGAGTCCGCAGGCCCGAAGCGCCTCCAGCGCAATTTTCACATTGTGCACCTTTTGCAACCTCGAGATGGCGGGCACACGCAGAGAGCTGCTAAGCGGCAAAGGAGCTGCGTCGCCGTCCTTGCCGTCTGCCGCGGTCAACACCTCCACCAGTCGAACCAGCCGAACGCCATCGCGGAGGTCGCGGCTCAGCGCCGTGGTCCGAAAATCAAACTCCTCTAAATATTGCTGCTGGATTTCCACCCCGTAGCCCAGCCGCAACAGGTGCCGCGCCAAATTCCCCTCCCCAGCCATGTAGTCCTTGGCAAACGAATGCAGCATCGCCGCTGAGCTCTTGATACCGGCCGTAGGCTTGAAGAGGGGACGACGCCGAGGTAGGATCTCCATACGCTTCGCTTGATCCAGGAGGACGACGAGAGAGAGGAAGCGTTCCATAGTATGGGCGCGGAGCTCAACCTTCATCGCTTCGCGGACCTTGGGACTGGGTCGGCCGGCGTACGCCTTGGCGATGGTGGGGTCGCTGAGGATTTGGGTTACGATGAGCTTGCGCACGACGCTCAGAGCAGGCACGCGAATCAGCTGACCATCGCGTGCTTTGACGAGGCGAGCCGTGGCAATCTCCGTATCCAGCAACACTTCTAAGCCAACCTGCAACCACGGAAGCTGGTAAGAAAGCAGGAGCTCCAGGAAGGCCTCGCGCAGACTCAAGTCCATGTGCAAATCTCTATCGTCACGCACTTGAAGCCATTTACGACCGATCTCCAACTTGATGGTATGTTCCACAACCCCCATCTCAGCCGAATCGTAGATGGCTTGCACCTGCGCCTTGATCTCGTCGTCTTGCCGCTTCAAAAAGTCGCCAGGGCGGAGATTAGACTGGGCGGCATCGGGGGGGCACAAGGCAAAATTGAGCCACTCTACCAAAATATTTTCTTGCCGAAACGCTTGGACGGGCGGACGCTCCTTGGAGGGGTGAGTGGACGTGGGAGCCGTGGTGCTGGACTTGTGAATCGTGCTGCTGGTAGAGCCTCCGCGGTGGCGGCCTTCCGAGAGCAGCCCTGCGCTGGTGGCGCGAAATGCCAGGCTTGCGAATTGCTCTGCACGCTGACGAGCACGACCACGTTGCTGCACAGGGCTGGAAGGAGCACTTAGGGACTGTCGAGGCGGGCGTGCACTCGCCGTCACGTCGTCCAGGTCAGGGGAAAGGAAGGAATCTCGACGGGAGGAGGCCGAGGAGGAGGGAGGGTTGCAGCCGTGGTCGTTGTCGTTCTCGTCGTGCCCTCCTCCCAGGTCCAGGCGGCGGGGGGCACAGGAGATAGAGGTGTTGACGGCGAATTTTTTCCGGATATCTTGCTGCGTGTGACCTTCTTGAGGTTGCTGCCGCTGGTTGTTGTGGAAGGTGGAGTGCAGCGGCTGGCGGATGGTAGTAGAAGGAGCGGCCTTGCCAGCGGTCGACACCATCGTCACCGCCCCCCTCGCAACCCCGTGGCCGAGCAGCGTGACTTGTAGACGATGCCGTTTGTTGAAGCGCAGCAGCAGCACCTCTCGGATGGGGCCGAGCGTCGTGGGTCCCCACTCCACCACCCCCGCCGTTTCTCCCAACGAGACATACACGCCCTTGGGAGCTCGGTCCACCTCTACACGTCCACCTGCTCTTCTCCCAGCGATGGCAAAAGTCACGGCCTTGCTACTTCCCACAGGCACCTGGCCAAAGTCAAGGAAGAGAGGCTCGCGCAAGCCTTCCAGGTAGAGCGTCGGCAGGGTCGTGGCTGCGGCTTTGGCTGTGGCATGGGAGAAGGCTCGCCCGACGGCCTCGTTCTCCTTGTCCTCCGGCTCCGGCCTGACAGCGTGCATGGTCGAGTACCCAGGAGCCTGTGTGTGGGTTGGTGTGGATGGTGTATTAGTCAAGTGTGGAGCCTGGTCGTTGCGTTCCCTGGTGTGCCGTTTGCTGTGGAATCGAAAAATGCCGGGACGCGTGGGGGTAGGAGATCAAGGGCTTGTTGTACCCATGCCTGTGGACCTCTCGAGGCGTGATCCAGGAGCCTGGTGTGGTGTGTGTGTGTGTGTGTGTGTTGTGTAGTGCGTTTGTGCAAGGAGATTGAAGCAGGGTCGGCGAGACCGCGATGACAATACTCGTTCGCAGGCCCCAGCAAATCCAGCTATGCGCCACCCCCACACTCACGCACTACCACTCTTTCCCTTCCTCTCTCTCCCTATAGAATGGTCCGCCTCCGGCTCAAGGTCTACGAGACAGCGACGCGGACGCCCAGCAAGGATTACATCGTCCAATGGGCCGAGGGAGCACCCACAGCCCTCTTCTCCTCGCTCCAGGCGCTGGTCCACGCCCACACAGGCCTTGAGCCCCGAAACCAACACCTCCTGTACGGCGAGGCGGCCTACCCTATCCAAGACGATGCGGACGTGCAAGCTCTTCTGCTACGCGCGGGGGACCCAGAGGCCGCTCCTGCCTCGGCCTCCCCGCACGCCTTCCTCAGCGTACTGCCCGCAAATCTCTTGCGTACCAGCGTGCAGGACGGCTGCTCACGCGTCTACTTTGGCGAGTGGGCCGTGGTCCAGCCGTGCTACGTGATTCCGGGGAGTGATCAGGGCGTATGTGAGAGCTGTCAAGCCCTGTGCTTTCCCGGTATGTGTGTGTTTGCCTAGGGAGGGGAGCGGAGGGAGAGGCTCTTGAGAAAAGTCTTTCAAAACTTCTTTCTCATTTCATTCTCTTACATTTCTTCTTATTCCACCCTACCCTACAAAACCCACACAGCCCCAAGACAAGGCAGCCTGCACGAGTTCGCCTGGAACTCCATGCTAACCTGCCACGATCCCGCCTTTCTCACCAAATACGAGAACAAAATCATGTCTCCATTCATTCTCTTACATTTCTCTTTCCATTCTACCCTACCCTACAAAAGAAGGGCTACTGCTGGCCAAAGTGGGTGCCCCAATGGAGCCCTTTGTCTGTGGTGCGCCAGCCCTGTGCGCCGAGGGCCTGGGTGCCTACCTTTTCGAGGAACGCCTGCACGAGGCCAAGGCGATTTGCGGTGGAGAAGGGGAGAAGGAGGAAGGTGAGGTGACGAGCGTCCAAGCCGAGGAAGCCCAACAGCCTGGAGCCCCGGACCGCAAATCTACTGTGCTGTCGCCACCGGCCTTGGCCTTGCTTGCTACCTTTCGCCAAGCAGCGTATGCGCAGCAAGCTTTGAGCTTTGATCCGCGGTCGATGGAGGCAGCAGAGATGATGGGTCGGTTGCAGAGCGGCCGGAGCACCATTCTAGCTTACGAATCGGGAGCTCTGAAGAACAAGGCGCTGTCCACCATTCCCTTGGCCGTGCTGCACGCGCGTGCCATGGCGGAGGGTGGCGATCCGCAGCGGAATCCTCTCCACTTTCAGGATGCCTTGCTTCGGGAGCTGCTGGCCTGGTTCAAGCACGACTTCTTTTCTTGGGTCAATAATCCTCCTTGTGAGCGATGTGGGGCAACCGACACGACCTTGGTGGGAGGCGCGGCCCCGACGCCTACGGAATCCGCGGGCAAGGCCGGTCGGGTAGAGGTGTATAGTTGCAAATCTTGTCCAGCGCAGACCCGTTTCCCGCGGTATAACGATTCGGGCGTGCTGCTGGATACACGACGAGGGCGTTGCGGCGAATTTGCAAATTGCTTCACCTTGTGCTGTGTGGCGCTCGGATTTGAAGCGCGGTATGTGATGGATTGGACGGATCATGTCTGGACCGAGGTGTGGTCGCCGCTGGAAGGGCGTTATCTTCATCTAGACTCGTGCGAGAATGCGGCCGATACTCCAATGATGTACGAGGGTGGGTGGGGAAAGAAGCTCTCCTATATCGTGGCTTTTGGCAAGGACCATTGTGTGGATGTGACTCGGCGTTATACGCGCACTTTTGCGGCTGAGTTGTTGAGCCGTCGGCAGAGCGTCCCTGAGCTGGTCCTGGCGCAGCAAGTGGCTGCGTTGAATCAGCAATTGCGCAGTAAGAGCAGCAGCAGCGAAGCATCACACCTCCAGGAGCGGGCGCGCCGAGAGCAATTTGATTTGCACTCCCACACTGTGTTGGGTGAGGCCGGTGGATCGGCGCATCTCAAACCTGGCGAGCTTCGAGGCCGCAGCTCGGGGAATGCTGCATGGAAGCGCGCGCGTGGAGAAGACGGTTTGGGTGCACCTGGAAGGGAGTTAGAATGCGGGGGCGCCGAAACGCCGTGTGCCTCGTTGCTCGATGCGACGTGTGCGGTGCCCCCGGCACTGGGAAAAGGAGAAACTGATAAGCCACTCAGCACAGCCATTGTGGTTGAGCGCGAGGAAATGGCAGGGTTGCCTCTGTGGCCGTATGTAGCAGGTGGAGGGTCTCTGCTTGTTTCGGCCACCTCGGTCGGATCGCTCAAAGGAGAGTCTCAGGCGCTGCTCGGCAGTAATGGAGGCTTTGGTCCAGAAGCGATCACAATCAACGGGCTTCCCGTGGCTGTGGGTCGGCGGGGCCTGAATGTGGTGGTCATGGACTTGGTCCGGCTGGTGATTGAGCAGAGCGTGGCATTTGATGCGCCACAAGAGGGGACGGGCGATGCGGGTGACAATCATGCTGGAAACGTGGCGGTCGCCTTCCTTCAGAAGAAGCTGGCGCAGGGCAAGGTGGTGGTGGCGGTAGTGTTGGGGTCTGGCGCGCACGCGCTGTGTCAGACGGGAGCAGAATTTTGGAAGGGTGCGGTGGGGACCCCTCCCCAGTCACCCAGTCGTAGCGAACCCTGGCTGGTAATCACGGGAGGCACGACAGCCGCTTGGACGACGGCCGAGACGCGCGCTGCTGGCCAAGGGCCGGTAAAGGCCATCATGACAATTCCGTTGCCTACTAGCCTCCTGTCGTCCTCCTCTCCAGCTGGTAGCAACACGAAGGTGTGGTATGATGCCATTGCTGCGGTGCCCGTGGTGCACTCGATGGGACCGCAGGGCGACGGTATCTTGGACACGGCGCCGCTGGAGGCCTATCAAGCCATGCGCGCTGCTTTCCCTCATGCACCGTTGGCAGGGTTCTCCTACAAGCCTGGGTGTGGTTTGGTCGGGATGGCGCGGACGAGCGGGTTGCGGGGCGGGGCTGGTTGGGCGACGCAGCTAGAGTCATCGTCGACGTCGGTGCCGGCGCGCGAGGAGGGGGATTTGAAGGTCCGAATCCAAAAGGCGTTCACTGCGCTCGTCGCGCAAGGAATGGCTCCTAACGTTGCGGCTCTCCAGGCCTTGGCTGAGATTAAGGAGCAGCAGCAGCAACAGCAGCAGCAGCAGCGTGATTCTGTGAAAACCACTAGCTTCGCTGTCGTCCATGGGCCCTTGGCCGGAGCCTCCGTGCGTCCGCCGCTCAGTGAGACTCTGCACGTCTTTGATGACTCGGACGTCGCAACGCCAGCGCAGGCCATGGCAGAATGGCAAGAGAGCTTCCCGCTGTTGAGCTTGCGACGCGTGCGTGTCTGGACTTCGCCGCGCGGTGTACTAGGGCTTCAGGCGGGCTATCAGCTTCAGGGTTCCACCGACGCTCCCATATATTGGGCGCCCGTGCATCATCCTTCGGCCAAATCGTCCTCGTCGGCCTCTTTTTCTGAACCAGCTATGGGTACCTTAGTATTGGGTCCCGAGGAACATGTGGCAAGAATTAATATCCAGACCAGCTATACGACCATCCTTGGCTTGTGTTTTACGACGAGTGCTCTACACAAGGTCTCCTTCGGCTTACCACCCTCCAGCAGCACTGCCACGACAAGCCTGGCGGTGCCATCTGGATTGCAGCTCGCTGCATTTCATGGTATTTTAGGAAGGGATGGCCTGCAGCGGCTCGGCATGGTCACGAGGAGGCACGATTCAAAAGCCGCTGGAGCCGTGGTGCTGCCAACGGAGGCGTGGGGCATTTACACCGCGTGCCCCGTGGACCGTGCAACTCACCAGCTTCTGCACTGGAGTGGAGGAGAGAAGGCCAAGGTGCTGGCGGCTTTGCGCGCAGCTCGCCGTTACCTGGAGAATTGCTTGAGGGACCTGGGCAATACTGCCTTCAGGCTCATTCGCGTCCGAAGCAAGTTTTTCATTGACAATATCGGGACGCTCCCAGGGTCGGGCGGTTTGATGCACGCCCTGGGATTTGAGCACGTGGCAGCAGTGGTCGCAGCGGCGGCAACGACGTCAACGGAGGGTAAGGAGCCAGAGGAGGAGGCGTGCTACATGCTTCCCTTGGCACGGGTAGCACCGTCGGCACTGCAGAACTCGGTGGGACGCCTCGACGCCAATATTGCTAGGCTGGTGGCGGAGACGGCCTCAACCACAGGAGTGTGAGGAGCGGAGGGCACCAGGGAGTAAAGAAAAAATATGTCACATTGTAATCACTACCATTTATGTTGTTGCTTTTAAATTTTGTTTCTTTTGATTGTATGTGGGGTTGGGTAGCTAGGGGGTGGGGAGGTTACATTCTGATTGCTTAGACCCTATGCTGCCAGTCCCCCGCTTTTGCGGCAACAAGATGCTACCTTCACTGCCGTTTCAGGCCATGCAGGCACTACGTCTGTCTGCCCCTGGCTGTTTAGTGCACTGTCGTACAGCAAAATAGGGAGCATGGGCCACGCTTCCTGAGACGTTGCTGCGGCCGTCGGCGAAGATGGCTTGCCGACCACACTACCAAGCAAACGTGCAAACACAGTCAAGCAAACGTGAAAAGCCCTCTCCCCTGACACTCACCTCACGTCACCATCCGTCCACGCCCACCACAGGTCGTCCCATCCTCCTTCCTGGCTGCGTCGCCTCTTCCCTTTGCTTGCTTCCATGGCGGCCGTGGGTGCAGCAGCGGCGGCGGCGGCCCGGGCTGAGGTCTTGCACGAAAGCCTGCGGCTACGCGTGGACCTGGAGAAGCGGGAAGTGAAGGGCCATGCCACGGTGTGGGTGCTGCTGCCGCCCTTGCCTGCGGGGGAGTTGGGGACGGTTGACGAGGGCGTGTTTGATTACCGGCTGCATGCCCGGCAAATGGAGATCCATGAGGTGAAAGTGAATGACATCCCGGCCTCCTATGTGTACCCGCACCCCGTCGACCTCCTCCGCGATTTTGTGCCGCCTGGAAACGATGAGGATAATAGCAGGGTGGAAGGGGGAGCGTCGGCGCGGATGGACGGGGAGGCTTTGGACCTGCACCATCGGTGTCAGCTTATTGCCTCGCAGGAGGGTGAGCTCAGTCTGCAGCTGCCTAGGCGACGCTCGTGGCGGCCGCCACCAACCGACCTAGAAAAGGAGGGCAGCAAAGCAGCAGCGGCCATTCCACAAGTGGTCCTGAATGCCGACATGGCGGCCCTGCGCATTTGCAAGATCGAGATTGAGTACACGCTGCGGAACCCCGTGGCGGGCCTGCGTTTTGAAAGCCACCCAGCCCATGCCTATAGCATGCGTTGTCCCAGCGCCTTGCACGATGTTGATGGGCCTCGTTGCTGGTTCCCTTGCGCCGATCGCACCACGGACGTTTTTACCCTGGACATGGTGGTGGCGGTTGTCACCTCTCGCGTGCCGTCGAAAGGTGGGGAGGCTGAGAAGGAGGACGAGAAGGAGGACAAGGGTGGAGAGGGCAGCCATGCAGGGGAGGGGAGTGAAGCTCTGAACGGTTATGGCACCACCAGCAGTAGCAGTAGCACCAGCACCATCCCCAACACCAGCAGCCCGGCAGTCAATATAGAAGAAGAGCATCCGGCGGTGGTCCTGGTGGGGGGTGGGCAGCTTTTGGGGAAGGAGAGGAACGCGGCAGACGGGACGGTGGTGTGGCGGTATGCTATAAAAACGCCGATTACGGCCTCGGCTGTCTCGCTGGTGGTTGGTCGGTTTGGGAAGTACGTGGATCCGGGCGTGCCTCGCTTGACGCATCATTACCTGCTACGGGAGGAGCGGCGAGCGGCGACATCCACGGCCACCGGCGGGGGAGGCAGTGCTGCTGCTGCTGCTGCTGCTGGGAATGACAAGACGTCACCACCACCACCACCACCACGCTCATGGGTAAGCCACAGCGTGGAGGGCATGGGTCCCGCCATGAGCTTCTTGGCGGATTTCTTCCATCTCGCTCCAGGCGGCGGAGCAGCAGCAGCAGCAGCTGCTGCCACCGGCACCAGCAAAGGAGCGACAACAACAACCGCCGCTCCAACCCCTGCTGTGGCCATTCCTTACCTAGAGCATCGTATCGTCTTCGTCAAGGGCCTACCTGAGGCCAGCGTCGCCTTTCACGGTCTCTCCTTGCACCGCTCTGAGGACCTGCACCCTCCTCGTGTGTTTGACCCTTCCATGACCTTCCACCTTGCCCTGACCGAAGGCCTCTTCGCCTCCTGGCTCCTCCCCCGCGTCCGTCCCCGCTTCACCCGCGATCGTTGGATTTATCACGGCGTGTTAGGGTACCTCCTTTTATTGTACGTCCGTCGGCGGTATGGTGAGCATGAGTACCGCTATCGTCTCTTGAGGCTAATGGACGCAGTCACGGCTTTGGAGCGTTCAGGGCAGAGCACTCCTTTGCTCCTTCCCGACTCGGTGCTCTTGGCTAGTGAGGTTTATAGTCCTGCTAGCTTGGAGTTGGTGCGTGTCAAGCCACCGATTATCCTGCATATGATTGAACAACGCGTCGGCCGCAAGCCTTTGCGAGACGTCCTCCGCTCCGTCGCGTGCCCCACGATTGTCGTCCCGACCACAGCAGCAGCAGTAGCAGCAGTAGCAGAAGCAGGAACCGAGGGCATGGATGTTGATGATGACGCCAGGCTTGTCGCACCCGCGAATGCCCCCCGCTCCCTCCCTCCCTCCGCGGCCTCCGTGGGGCCCGTCCGTCCTCAAGCACTAAAAACATTAGGCTTCCTTCGCCTCTGCCTCAAGACGAGCAGCCGGGGGGATTTTATCAAGAACCTCCGCGAATGTTGGTTGGAAGGTCGAGGCCCCGCGTGTTTCACCGTTTCTTATGCCTTTGATCGGCGTGCGCCCAAGCCTGAAGTGGCGTTGACCATCCGTCAGGTGGTCCCTCCTTGGGGTCGTGTATTCGTGGGTACGTTGCGGATTCGAATCATGGAGGATGCAGGTCCCTATGATTACGACCGGGAGATTAATGAGGCTGAGCATGTTTTCACGTTCAAGCTGCATTCAAAGGTGCGAAAGACCGGGGGCGGGCGTCAGAAGAAGCAGCAGACGGCGGACCCGGCCGGGGGTGGTGGTGCCACGCCAGCAGGACCACCGAAGCTCACCAAGGCGGCTAGGCTACGAGCTGAGGCAGCAGCAGCGGCAGCCGCAGCAGGAGGAGGAGGAGGAGGTAATAGGGAGGGTGGTGTCGGTGCTGGAGCCGGCGAGGGGGAGAAACCCAATAAGCGTCGGAAGAAGGCCGAATTGGATGCGCAAGCCGCTGCTGTACTCGCTGCAGCCAAGGGTGGTGGAGGAGGAGTAGGAGGAGGAGGACCAGCAATTGGAGTGGTGCCGATGCCAGCACCAGCACCAGCTACTGCTACCAGCACCAGCAGCACGGGCACGCGGCGGGACGAGGACGAGTATGCGGCGTCGCGACGGGAGCATTATAGTCCTGTTGTGTGGGTGAGGCTCGACCCGGATTTGCAATGGATTACTGAATGGGAGTGGGAGAACATGCCCGAGTACCTCTTCCTCGAGCAGCTCCATCGCGACCCGGACGCCGCCGCTCAATGCCTTGCCTTACGCGCTCTTACTGCTTACCCTAAGCCTGGTCAAGATGCAGCAGCAGCAGTAGGTGCTGGGGGGATGGGTGCCGTGATGCGACCTAGTCTAGCAGCGCTGGCCATGAGTGATTGCTTGCGAGGCAAGGTCCGACCAGGGTGGGTCGAGCCGTCGTTGAGCGTGCGGATGGAGGCAGCAAGGGCATTGGCTGCATGGCAGAACAATCACGCACCTGGGGCGATGGTGGCACAGGAGACGGGATGGAGGGGGTTAGGCCTCCTCCTGCAAGATTATCGAGAGCGCTTTTTTGATGCTAGTGGCCGTGTCCCCCTACCCGCAGATTTCACCGACGAAGCAGAATACCAACTTCAGAAAAGCTTACTTCACGCCGTCTCCCTCATCCGAGCCAAGGACGGGTGCAGCCCTCCCCTCGTCTGGGATTTCCTCCGTACAATTCTCGAAGCCCACGACAACTCCCGTAACCCCTTTGATGACTCCGCCTTCCTCCGCACCGTCCTCCTGGGCGTCGCCAACCTCCACATCGGCCCCTCCCAAGACCGAGCCGGCGCCAGCCTCGCCACTGGCCTCTTCCCCCAGGTCCTGCGATATCTGACCTGGCACCAAGAAGTCGGTTCGTACGACCATGCTGTTGAAGCAGCTGCTCTCCGCGCTATGTGTAACCTGGAGCTCATCCGTGGACGGGTCCCAGGAGAGAGCGTCGATTACCTACAGTACGCGAAGCCCGTGCCTGACCAAGTGCTAGGGGAGGCAGCATTGACTAACCCTTCCTCCCTTGTGCCCTTGCGCTTGGCGGCTTTGGAGGCGGTGGCCCGGCTGCGTGTGCGGGAAGCCAAGGTGTCTGGTGCGCCTGCTACGACAGCGGCGGCAAGGGCGGGGGAAGGGTTGGAGGGGCCTCGACGGGCGGTGCAGTGGGTGTTGGGTGTGGTGCAGCATGAAAAGGCGATGGGTTCTTTGACGTTTCGATATAAGGCATTGCAGATTTTGTTCGAAGCGCTACGGCATCCTTTGGATTATCGTCCTTCCTCCGTGACCTTCCACCAACCCATCGCCCTGGCACCAACGCATTTCCTCGATCACCTTAGCCACGAAGGTCCCGCCTACGACAAGCTCGATGCAGGCATTTTGAGTCTTACCCACCCTCCCAGCAGCAGCCGCGAGAATCCTTTTTTGAACTCGCTGCGGTCAGCTACGTGTGCCGAGGCCAGCGCGGGCGTCCGGCGGCAGTTGTGGCGGTTTGTGACGCGGGAGGCATGGTACAATCAGCCGTTGAGGGGGATGGCGATGTCTTTGCATCAGGCTATTTGGGGGACCGACCCATTTCCGTCCGGAGGAGGAGGTGGGGGAGAGGAGGGGGAGGAGATGGGCGGTGCCTTGACGAGCAGCAGCAGCAGCAGGAAGAAGGGGTTTGCGGGGTTGGAGAATGTGTATTTGGAGCTCTTGAGCCTGCGGGCGGATGGGGTCTTTTCGTTACGATCCACGCTGTTTGACGAGCGGGATTGGCGGGTGTGGCGGAATCGACGGGCGCGGCGGCTGGCCATGCTGCAGCAGCAGCAAGGTGGGGGGGGTAGGAGGGATAATGGGAATAAGACCTTGTCCTGGGACGATTTGTCGGAGGATGAACGCGGCGAGCGCAAGGTATGTCTGGAGTCCCGAGAGGCCATCACCAAGAGCAATTCTAAGGTGCGTCTCAAGCTCTCGATTGCGTCGTCGTCGTCCTCTTTTGTGGTGGCGCCGGGGCCGGTGGGAGGCGGGGAGGCGGGGGGGAGCGGCATGTACTTGGATGAATGAGAAGAGAGGAGAGAAGACGGAGAGGGGAGGAGAAGAATGACATTGACCGAAGCAAAAAGTAACATGAAAAACTCGCACGTAAAACATATCGGAGGACCATTGCTTGCAATGCTTTGGGGGTGTCGCTTTCTGGGATCATATAAAACCCGCTGGCGTCAGTGCATCTTCTTCCTTGCCCTTTTTGCCACCACCATTTCACAAGCACCTGGTCCCACCAAGACTGACCACGCACTGAATCACAAAGCCAGACGCACCCTCCCTTGCTGTGCATGCCAGGCTTTGGTGGATGGAGAGTGGAGGGAGATAAAACTCCTCACTGCTCAACATCATCACATCATTATCATCTCTCATCCTGCCCCCCCCCTCCCCTCCCACCATTACACACGCACACAGCAGCTGCACCAAGGCCAAGATGGGGGTTCACAACCTCTGGCAGCTCTTGTTGCCGGTAGGGCGGCGGGTGAACGTCGAGTCGTTGGAACGCAAGACCTTGGCCATCGACGTGAGCATCTGGCTGACGCAATTCATCAAGGCCATGCGGGACGATGAAGGCAAGGTGGTCAAGAACGCTCACATCATTGGCACCTTTCGACGGATCGTCAAGCTGCTATTTTATCGCATCCGTCCCATTTTTGTCTTTGATGGCGGCACGCCTGAAATTAAGCGTCGGACCGTCATTTCCCGGAAGCGGCGTCGGGAGGATCAAGAGGTGAGCGCGCGCAAGACAGCCCAACGCCTCCTCCTCGCCCAGCTCAAGAAGCAACACATGCTCACGGGCAAGGGCCCCGTGGCGGACCCTACTTCTGACGAAAAGAAAGGCAAGAAAGCCAGAAAGGGAGAGGCGGCAAGGGCAGCAGCAGTGGCAGGGTTCGTTGCTGGTTTTGACCCTGGAGCACAGGGAGGGCAGAAGGGACCTGCTGCTGCTGAGGCCGCTGAAGGGGCTGCTGGCGGGATGGTAGATCTAGCTAGGGACGAGGAGGACGAGGAAGAAGAGGAGGAGGACGAAGAGGAAGACGATATGTGGGAGGAAGGCGGGGGTGGTGGAGGAGGAGGAGGAGGAAGGGGGGGAGGAGGAGGCAACATCCGCCAGCGGAGCGCTGCTGCTGCTTTTGCTCAAGCCTTACCCGCGCGTGGGAGTGATGATGAAGATGAGGACGACGATGATGTGGAATGGGAAGAGGACGCAGATGAAGCAGAAGCAGGGGATATTCTATTAGAAGACGATAATGTAGACGTGGGGGTGCTTGCATCCTTACCCCCGGAATTACAAAAAGATGTGGTGGAAAGTGCCAAGCGTCGTCAGCGCATGTTATCCCGGCAGGCCTTCATGCCCGTGGCGGGTAATCCAGCTTTGTATTCGCAAGCACAGATTTCAAATTTCTTGAGAAGCTCGCGGTTGAATCAGAAGGTGATGAGTTTGAGAGAAGTGGTGGGAGGAGGGGAGGAAGGGGAGGGAGGGAGGGAGGGAGGGAAGGGTGGAGGAGGTGGTGGTGGAGGAGGGAGTGGAGAAGGTGGGTCTAGTAAGTCTGTTTTAATGAAAGATGCACCGGGAGGAGGAGGAGGAGAAGGAGGGGGAGGAGGGGGTGGGTGGAGGGGCAGCAGCAGCAGCAGTAGCAGCAGCGGAAGAGGCATGCCCCCTCCACCTGCACGGCTACCGCCGCAACAACAGCGAAATATTGAGAAGGAGAGTGGTGGTGGTGGGAGTG
>Ga0105055_10007863_pt1 | contig 14038 bp, 12 predicted proteins | sample BON03_FD_78090 | JGI IMG/M metagenome (GOLD analysis project Ga0105055, IMG submission 78090) | Freshwater microbial communities from Lake Bonney liftoff mats and glacier meltwater in Antarctica - BON-03 | ecosystem: Environmental > Aquatic > Freshwater > Ice > Glacier meltwater | place: Lake...
GTTTTTGAGATCGGAGCTAAACTGCATATATATTACAGCAAAAAGTGCCGCAGTTATTCCCCCGAAAATCAATATTTTGAATCCTTCGAATAAACCTTCATAAAATTCCATCTTATCTGTCAAAACATGATCTCTATAATTCTTTATGCCTAAATAAAGGCCGATTGCCGGAATTAAAACAGAAGCATAATCCAGCCATGAGATTTTATTCCATTCTACAGAGTTCTGCGCAAAAACCCCTGCATAATGCATGATCAGGATCCAAATTCCACTTATTACACCGATAATTATCCCATAAATCAATGAATTTTTCATAATCGTGTTATTAAAATGTTCAGAGCTGTTAAATAAGTAAACAAACGCAATAACTTTTGAATTGTTTCAATAATCCATTCGGGTTTCAGGCCTCCTATACAATGTAGGTAAATAAATATAAAGAAACGGCCTTATCAAAAGCTACTCAAGATAGCTATCATGGCCTTTGATTACTTATTAGTGTGTTAATTGTATATTTGCCATGAAAATCAGCGTGTGAATATTCGGGATATTATAAATCAGTATAAATCGGACCCCCGGATTGCCATTCTGGCAGAAACCCTAAATAAAGGAAAAAAAGGGCGGGTTCATTTAAGAGGTCTGGTCGGATCAAGCGATACGGTCATTGCTCTGGCTTTGTATTTTTTGCTTCACAGGCATATGATTTTTGTCCTGCCTGAACGAGAAGAAGCGGCTTATTTTCTAAGTGATCTGGAGAATCTGCTCGAAAAAGAAATTCTGTTTTTCCCATCCTCTTTCAGAAAATCATTTGAATTTACACTGGTCGACAGTAGTAATGTACTACAGCGAGCTGAAGTTTTAAACGAACTTAACCATTCAGCTGAATACGGAAAAATTATCGTCACCTATCCCGAAGCACTGGCCGAAAAGGTAATAGATCGTTCTTCTCTGGAAAAAAACACACTCGAAATTGCCGTAGGAAATAAGCTAAGCATTGACTTTATCAATGAATTTCTTGTTGAATATGATTTTGAACGGACAGATTTTGTTTATGAACCCGGACAATTCTCTATCCGTGGCGGAATCGTAGATATTTTTTCCTTCTCTCATGATCTTCCTTATAGGATAGAGTTCTTCGCCGATTATATTGAAAGTATCCGGACCTTTGAAATTGAAGATCAGCTATCGGTTAAACAGGTTAAAAGCATCACTGTGGTACCCAATGTCCAATCGAAGTTCCTTACTGACCATAATATTTCCCTTCTGGAATACATTGATCAGGATACCATAATCTGGTTTAAAGATGTAGAGTTTACCTTCGATGTGGTCAAAAACGGCTATAAAAAGGCTGTAGAATACTGGAAAGCACTTTCTTTTGAGGATAAGCAGCAAAACCAGCACTGGATCGATCCTAAATTTAATTTCACGGATGAAAAGATGCTTGCTGATCAACTTCGCGATTTTGATATCCTGGAATTTGGTAAACAATTTTTTTACGAGGCTGATGAGACAATACATTTTGATATCAAGCCCCAGCCATCTTTCAACAAAGATTTTAACCTGCTGATCCATAATTTTAAAGAAAATGAAAAATCAGGTCTCGAAAATCTCATTTTCACCGATTCAACCAAACAGATCGAGCGTCTATACAGTATTTTCGAGGATCTAAATGCAGGAGTAAAATTTACCCCGGTGCACCTTTCATTACGGGAAGGCTTCATTGATCATACCCAAAAACTGGTTTGCTATACCGATCACCAGATCTTTGACCGTTATTATAAATACAAGTTAAAGAAAGGTTATATCCGCAATCAGGCGATTACGCTCAAAGAACTGCGTGAATTAAAGCCCGGAGATTTTATTACCCATATTGACCACGGGATCGGCAAATATGCAGGTCTTGAAAAAGTGGAGGTTAATGGCAGATCACAAGAAATGATTCGCTTAGTCTATGCTGATAATGACCTGCTTTATGTTAATATAAATTCCCTGAATCGAATCTCCAAGTATTCAGGTAAAGAAGGTACCGTTCCAAAAATGAATAAACTCGGCACAGATACCTGGGAGAAGCTGAAAAAAACCACTAAAAAAAAAGTTAAAGATATTGCCCGTGACCTGATTAAGCTCTATGCAATTAGAAAAGCACAAACCGGAACGGCGTTTTCACCAGACACCTATTTACAAACCGAACTCGAGGCTTCATTTATTTATGAAGACACCCCTGATCAGGTAAAAGCCACAGCCGATGTAAAAAAAGACATGGAATCGGCGCATCCAATGGACCGGCTGGTTTGCGGAGATGTGGGCTTTGGTAAAACAGAAATAGCTATTAGAGCTGCTTTTAAAGCGGTAAGCGACAGTAAACAAGTGGCCATACTGGTGCCAACTACAATTCTGGCTTTACAGCATTTTAAAACATTTCAATCCCGTCTGGCCGAATTTCCATGCACTATCGATTATATAAATCGTTTTAAATCGGCAAAACAAATCAAAGAATCCCTTCAAAAACTTGCTGAAGGTAAAATCGATATAATTATTGGTACCCACCGTATCGTAAGTAAAGATGTGAAATTTAAAGACCTCGGCCTGCTCATTATCGATGAAGAACAAAAATTTGGTGTCGGCGTGAAGGAGAAACTGAAACAGTTCAGAGCAAATGTAGATACCCTGACACTAACTGCCACCCCTATTCCAAGAACCCTTCATTTTTCTCTTATGGGAGCGCGGGATCTGAGCATTATCAGCACTCCGCCGCCAAACCGCCAGCCGGTACTAACAGAACTGCATGTATTCAATGAAAAACTGATCAAAGAGGCGGTTGAATATGAAATAGACCGTGGTGGACAGGTTTTCTTCATTCACAACCGCGTGCAGGATTTGATGCAACTTGGAGGATTAATTAACACACTGGTTCCCAAAGCAAGAATCGGTATCGCTCACGGGCAGCTGGAGGGGGATGCACTTGAAGATGTGATGCTCAAATTTGTAGGGGGCGATTACGACGTGCTTGTGGCCACCACAATCATTGAAGCCGGACTAGATATTGCGAATGCCAATACCATTCTAATTAATCATGCACATATGTTCGGCTTGAGTGACCTGCACCAGATGCGTGGACGCGTTGGTCGCTCGAATAAAAAAGCTTTCTGTTATTTATTAAGTCCGCCATTATCCACTTTGACCAATGAAGCCCGAAAACGCCTGAGTGCCATCGAAGAGTTCTCTGATTTGGGAAGTGGCTTTAATGTAGCGATGCGCGATCTGGATATCCGCGGAAGCGGAAACCTGCTTGGTGCTGAGCAAAGCGGAATCATTGCCGAGATCGGCTTTGAGATGTATCATAAAATTCTGGATGAAGCTATTCAGGAATTGAAAGAGGATGAGTTCAGGAATCTTTTCAGCGAAGAGAAACCAAGGCCTTTCATCTCATTTACTCATGTGGATACTGATCTGGAAGTGATGATCCCCGATGAGTATGTTACCAATATCGCCGAACGATATAATTTATATACCGAACTTTCAAACATTGAGAACGAACTGGCCCTCGATGATTTCAGACAAAAACTCGCCGATCGTTTTGGACCTGTACCTCATCAGGTAACTGAGCTAATCAACACCTGGCGCTTGCAATACCTTGGAAAAATGATCGGTTTTGAGAAAATCACCTTCAAAAAGGGAGTACTCAGAGGATATTTTATCGCTAACAAACAATCTCCTTATTTTGAGTCGCTTCAATTTGGTCGTGTTCTTGAGTTTTTACAGGCTCATCCGCGAATCAGTAACCTAAAAGAGGTTAAAAACACCCTAAGGTTAGCAATAGAGCATGTTTCTACTTTGGATATAGCCATAGAATTGCTTCAGGATTTAGCCGGAGAGAATGCTGTTAATTCCCCAGCATAAAGGTTATGGGCAGGACATAAGAGGTTCTTACAGGTTTTCCATTGGCCATGCCCGGCCTCCATGCCGGCGATGATCTGAGTACACGAATTGCTTCCTCGTCGCATTCGCCTCCAACCCCCCTGACCACCTTAAAATCAGCGAGGCTACCATTCTTTTCAACAACAAATCCAATGTAGACTTTACCCTGTGTTTTGTTTTGACGGGCCGCAGCGGGGTAACGTAATCTGGATCCAAGATACTTGGCCAAAGCTGCTTGTCCTCCCTGAAATTCAGGTGCAAGTTCTACGCTGGCAAGATCGTAAAGCCTTCCCTCATAGCGCGCTTCATTATTAGAAATTTCAAGCGGTTCAGGTAAGGATTCTGCAACTGTTTCAGGAATAGTTGATGCCTGGCTATAGTCGGATTCATTGCTGAATATACTGTCGGGACTGGAATTTAGTGATGATACGACTAGATTCTTGATCTCGGCTTCTCTCAGTGAAGTGATTTTTCCTTCCTCATTAATAGCCAATTCAAATTTTATATCGCTGGACAATTCTGCATTTCGGGAAGGCTGAAGATAACTTACTTTTGACCAATAGGTTGCAAGCAGCTCATTATTATTGCGATCGTAATCTAGACTGGAAACTATCCAGGTAAGATTGTAGTTCTGAAGATCAGCCATTCGCTTTGAATGAACTTCCTTCAGGCGCTTATATGTAAGATTATGATAGTTATAATAGGTTCTGGTAATAGATGAGAAATAACTCGGTGGATCAAAATATCCCTTCCTTTGGTCATTATAAAATGCTTCAATAAATTTAATAAGTGACTTGCGGACTTCTTCATCGCTCATGTTTGAGTTCTCGACAAGAACATCCGAGTTATTGTCGTCAATAACAGTCACCACTTTTTCTTTTTTATCTGAAAAAAAAGAGCCGGCATCATCTACATAAAGCGTAAGATATCCCATGACCAGTATTATTATAACAAGACCAATGGCCATGTATCTCAAGGAGCGATCTCTTATTACTTCATTTTCATACATGGATTCATGCTGTGATTTATTCTCTCTTTCCAATTAATACTGTTTTTAGTTTATATTAATAAAAACCGTTCCAACAATTTACCATAGCCCATAATAAGAACAAAGGCTTCTTAATATGATCAGAAAATCTTTACTAAAGACAAATATACAAACACTAGAGGCGCGGCAAGTAATAATCCATCAAAACGGTCGAGCAGACCGCCATGCCCGGGTAAAAAGGATCCTGAATCTTTTGTTGATAGGCTTCTTTTTAGCATTGACTCAGAAAGATCACCCAAGGTGCCCGAACTGACAATGATGGCAGAAACAATAAGCCAGTGAAATAATGAAAGTTCGCTGAAATAAATACTTAAAGTAAACCCTGAAAGCATGCTGCACAATAATCCTCCGGCAAAACCTTCCCAGCTCTTTTTAGGCGAATGTCTTTCAAACAGTCTGTTTTTGCCCAGACTGATTCCAAACAGATAGGCTCCGGTATCACTCGCCCAAAGCATGATCAGAAAAGCAAGAGGTAAATGCCAAGAGTACTCACCATTCATAAATCCCAGTGCATAAAAAAAGCAAAAAGGAAGTGCTGCAAATATTACCCCCAATATGGTATAAGCTATATTATGAAATGGATTTTTCAAATCCCTATAGAGCTCAGAGATAATTACCAATACAAAGAATGGTACACAGATTAGCAATATTGATAATGGCGCTTTTTTTAGAAAATACAAACTGAGTGGTACATAAATACTGATAACCAGAATCCAGCCAAATAGACTGTTCGGTTTGAGACCATCAGCACGTACCAATTTGTAAAACTCTTCGGTGCTGAATAAACTTAGTAGCAGGAAAAAAAAAGTGAAAGCATAAGCACCCAAAAAAAGTGAAGCAAGCATCACTGCAACAAAGAAAAAAGCCGTTATTGCCCTTGTTTTCATTTACAACTCGTTTTTTATAATGATTTCAATTGCTTTTTGAAAATCATCCTCATGAATATAAACCTCAATCTCCCCAATACGATAAGGAAAGCCTTGTTTATTGATTATTATTGCTTCAATTTCATGATCAATCAAGACCTGCCTTACAAGTTCTGATTTAAAAAAATCAGGCGATGTATAAATTTTAACCCATCCCGCTTCCATCCAGACTTTCCTTTTTAAATTCGTTTAATTTTAATGTATACTTATAAAAGTACCGTATAGATACAATAAACAAAATAAAACTGATGATAATCAGCGCGGGGCTTGAGGGCTCGGCTTCAAACATTTTATCTAATGAAATTCCCTGCTTCTGATACCAGTAAGCAGTTATAACCGCTAGGGCATTATTAAGAAAATGTCCGATAATGGGTAGCCACAGACTGCCGCTCCAAACAAGCAGGTAACCGAACAATGCGCCCAGAAACATTCTCGGAAGAAAACCATAGAACTGAAAATGTATTGAACTAAAAATAATTGCTGTCAACCAGATGGCGACATGGTAATTACCTATCCAACGAGTGAAAATCTGCTGAAACCCCCCTCTGAAGATCAGCTCCTCCCCAAAAGCAGGGATGATAGCAAGCATGATTAAATTTATTAGTAGGGCAGGAATAGAATTCATTACGATAAGTTGTTTTGTCATTACCTCCATTTTCAATTCCTGTTGAAGCATCCATGCTTCCAATTCTTTAAGAAAATAAGGAAGTTTCATTCCCTTATTCAACTGCATGGTATATTCGAGAGCCGGACTTGCGCAAAACATGATCAGAACGGTAAACAAAGCCAGATAAGCCGGAATAGGAATAATTTTGAGGTATCCCAGCCAATCTTTGTTTTGCAGTTTCGCATAAATAAATGCCGGTATAACGAACATACCAATGGATGATATAATCTGAACTAGTTTGATAAGATCAAGGTTTCCCAGCTCTCCAGAGGACATCAGAAGCATTGATTTCATGCCATATATAGCGGACCCAATTGCAAAAGCAAGACTTGTAAAAACCACTGCCCCTGCAAAAACAAGCAGGAGTAAAAGGATCAATGAACTGAACGGATTACGTTCTGTTGAGGCGGATTTGAACATGCTTATTTATTATTCGTAATTTTGCATTTTATTATTGAAAAATACAAGGTTGAAAGATAGCTAATGTCTGTTAAGATAGGAAATATAGATTTAGGGGAATTCCCACTTTTGCTTGCACCCATGGAAGATGTAAGTGATCCTCCATTCCGTTTTGTGTGTAAGCAAAACGGTGTTGATATGATGTACACTGAGTTTATTTCTTCAGAGGGGTTGATACGAGATGCCGCAAAAAGCAGAGCTAAACTCGATATATTTGAATATGAACGGCCTATCGGGATACAGATTTTCGGCAGTGAAATAGAAAGTATGAGAGAGGCAACCAAGATTGCAACACTGGCAAAACCCGATCTCATAGATATAAATTATGGCTGCCCGGTAAAAAACGTAGCATGCCGTGGTGCTGGAGCAAGCCTTTTACAGGATTTAGACAGAATGGTGGAAATGACAAAGGCAGTTGTTAATGCAACCCATCTTCCGGTGACGGTGAAAACACGACTTGGATGGGATGATAACACCAAAAATGTTTATGAAGTTGCCGAACGTCTGCAGGATATCGGTATTCAGGCCCTGACCATTCATGGTCGCACTCGTGCTCAAATGTACAAAGGTGAAGCCGACTGGTCTTTAATTCGTGAGATTAAAAGAAACCCAAGAATCAAAATTCCGATTTTTGGAAACGGGGATGTCAACTCCATTGAAAAAGCAGCCAGTTGGCGCATGGAATACGAAGTTGATGGGATTATGATCGGCAGAGCTGCAATTGGTTATCCATGGATTTTCAGAGAAATAAAACATTTTTTTAAGACTGGTGAACATTTGCCTGAACCAACTATTAGCGAAAGGGTAGAGGTTTGCAAAACTCATCTTGATAAATCCATCGGCTGGAAAGGACATAAAGTGGGTATTTTTGAAATGAGAAGGCATTATTCGAACTATTTTAAGGGTATCCCCGACTTTAAGGAATATCGCATGAAATTGGTCTCATTAGAAAATATAGACCATATTAATGAGGTACTTCAAGAAATTAATGAACGTTTCCAGACAGAAATGGCTTGATTATTGGGTTTATTTTTATATTGCCTTCTATTAAATTTAATAATTATGGTAACCAAGATTACTGAAGGGGTTAAAATATCGGTGGAAACCATTTACCAGCCCGAATATTCCAATCCTGCAAATGAACATTTCATGTTCGCCTACCGGGTAAATATTGAAAATATGACAGAAAACAATGTTCAACTGCTAAATCGTCACTGGCATATTTTTGATTCAAGCGGCACCAAAAGAGAGGTGGAAGGAGAAGGTGTGGTTGGATTGCAACCAATAATCGAACCGGGTGACAACCATGAATACGTATCCGGATGTAATTTAAAGACCGATATGGGAAGCATGAAAGGATCTTATGAAATGAAAAGAATTGTTGACGGATTTAAATTTCGTGTCAATATCCCGGAATTTTATCTAATCGCACCCTATAAAATGAACTAATTTCGAATCTAAGGATAAACAAAAAGCCCATTTATGAATACATAAATGGGCTTTTTTATTTAATAACCTAAGTTCGATATAAAATCTTGTTAGGGTAAGTTTGAATTGAATAATTTTCTCTTGTTTTAGAAAGCAAGATCTGTGCTTCTTCGGTCGCGCCAGTCCCGTGTTCTGCCGTATTTTTTGCAGCAGATTTAAAAGATATCATGAAATTCAATTGCAAAAAGATACAGCCGCCACCCGGGTTTATTTCAAATGGCTTTCGTCCTTTTGTCGGGCTGCCCCTCCCTATGAAATGCCGATTAGGGTAAAATAAACCTTGCCGCAGGAGGTAGCCTCCGGCTGCTGGTATTTTGAAACGGAACGCTATTTCTTGCCGGAACTAACCGAAGGAGAGGGCTGAACCGACCTATGCTACACAGGTATTGCTTTCAAAAATGAAATTAATTGGCTCCAGGGCCTTACCTGACTAATTTTAACCGTATTAGTTCAAACTTCCTCATATTGAACTCAGGTTAATAAATTTATTACTCTCTTCTTCCCATCAACATGCTGGCATAATAAACCAGTGCTGCGAGTGAGCCTAATGCAGCAACTACATAAGTCATAGCTGCCCACCATAAAGCATCTTTTGCCTGATCATTCTCTATACTGGTTTGCATAATGCCCCGATTAGTTTCTAACCAAGCCAAGGCTCTGTTACTTGCATCGAACTCAACCGGAAGGGTGATGAAAGCAAACAATGTTACGATGGCAAGTGCCACCACGCCAATTGCAAGAACAGTGATGTTACCAGAAAAGATAAGAAGCATCACACCTATCATCAACGCCCACTGAGTGATCTTAGATGCAACGTTGACAGCCGGAACGACAGAAGACCTAAATTTTAGCCAGCTATATGCCTTTGCATGCTGCACAGCGTGGCCACATTCGTGTGCAGCAACTGCAGCTGCTGCAACACTACGACCATGATATACCTCTGGACTAAGATTTACGGTCCGGTCGGCAGGATTATAGTGATCTGATAACTGACCTTCGGCAGAAATGATTTGAACATCAAATATTCCGTTGTCCTTTAACATTTTTTCTGCTATATCTTTTCCGCTCATTCCTGAACCAAGAGGCATTTCGGAGTACTTTTTAAACTTGCTTTTAAAACGCCATTGCACAGCAAAACTAATTACTGCAATAACAATCATTAATATTAGTCCCATAGTTTGTCTTTTATGTAAATTTATTCAATAACCATTCCGAATAAAAATAATCACAAATAATTTACCTTTAGATTATATGGCCAATCTTTTTTCTTATTGGGAACAGAAATCATTCTTGTCCGGTTATGATGTGATTATTATTGGCAGCGGAATAGTTGGTTTAAGTGCTTCACTATATCTAAAATTAAAGCAGCCTTCTCTAAAAATTGGTGTTCTTGAATCTGGTTTTCTTCCTTCAGGTGCAAGTACAAAAAATGCTGGTTTTGCATGCTTTGGAAGCATTTCTGAACTTATAAATGAGTTGAAATCCAAGCCGGAAGATGAAGTTCTGAGCATGATTGATATGCGCTGGAGGGGTTTGGAAAAACTCCGAAATAACCTAGGTGATTCTGCAATTTGTTTTGAACAAAGCGGAGGGTTTGAAGTATTTAAAGCCAGTGATAACGATCTGGCCAATCACTGCACTGATAAGATAGCATGGTTCAATTCATTCCTGAAACCGGTAATTGGAAAACATGACATTTATTCAGTTTCCTATGATAAAATAGCAGAATCCGGAATGGCAGGTATATCTAACATTATAAAAAACAGGTATGAGGGCCAAATTGATACGGGCAAGATGATGCTGGCTTTGCTTTCAAAGGTTCAGGGTATGGGAGTGGCTGTTTTTAATAATTGTCAAGTGCAGAAAATTGAAGAAGGATTAAGCAACAAGATTATCAGAAGTAATCAGGGTGATTTTAAAGCTAAAACGGTCATACTCGCCACCAATGCCTTCAGTAAAGATTTGGTTCCTGAGCTTGACGTAAACCCGGGACGAGGGCAGGTACTAATCACTGAACCGATAAGGGGTCTAAAAATAAACGGCAGCTTTCATTACAATCAGGGTTATACCTATTTCAGAAATATCGATGAAAGGATACTTTTAGGTGGGGGGCGAAACCTGGATTTTAAAGGAGAAGAAACCACCGAGCTCGGAATTTCGGCAATTATTCAGAATGAGCTCGAAAAGCTATTGTATGAAACCATCCTTCCCGGACAAAAACCACGAATTGATTATCGCTGGAGCGGGGTAATGGGTTTTGGCAAAGAGTTAAAACCAATTGTTAAAAAGATTTCACCCGGACTCTTCTGTGCGGTTAGGTGTAATGGAATGGGCGTGGCAATGGGAAGCCTATTAGGCGAGCGGGTCGCAGAACTAATTCAGGTCTAAGGTCCATCACTTTTGTATTTTTGATAAATTAATTCATTATGGAAATCTACCTAATTTCGGCAGCAGCTCTAATTATCGTTGCCCTGCTAATTTTTTTACTAAAAAAACCAAAGGCCAGCGCTTTAGATCCTGCTGAGTTCAATCGTATAAAACTAGAAAATGAAAATTTGAAGATCAGCCTGGCAAAGGCAGAAGAACGAGCTGAAAACTTGAGAACCGAGCTGGAATATTTAAAAAAAGAGCTTGATTCAGAACGCATAAAGCTCTCAGATGCATTGCGTTCTTTGGAAAGTTCGCGTTCTTATTTACAAGCACAGCAAGAAAAACTTGAGGAACAGAAATCGGAAATTAAAAACAATCAGGAAAAATTCAACAAAGATTTTGAGCTGATTGCTTCAAGAATCCTGGAAGAAAAAAGCAATAAATTCGTTGAACATAACCGCGCTAATCTTGATCTCATCATCAAACCTCTCCGCGAGAATATCAAAACCTTCGAAGAAAAGGTAGATAAAGTTTATAAAGCCGAATCGGATGAGCGAAATGTCCTTAAGGGTCACATCAATCAGCTCATTGAACAATCTAACCTGATGAATCAGGAAACCCAAAACCTTACCAAGGCTCTTAAAGGGGATAGCAAAAAACAGGGGAATTGGGGCGAATTGATTCTAGAAAGGGTTTTGGAAAGATCGGGTCTTGTGAAAGATCAGGAATACCGTATCCAGGCATCCCATCAATCAGCAGATGGCAGTCGATTCCAGCCAGATGTGGTAATCGATCTTCCCGACGATAAGCACCTAATCATTGATGCCAAGGTTTCTCTAACCGCTTACGAGCGACTTGTGAACTGTGAAACCGAAGAAGAACGCATTCAGTATACGAAACAGCACATCAATTCTATTCGCAACCATATCATTGAACTTTCTTCTAAAAACTACAGTGAGCTCTATAAAATCAATTCTCCTGATTTTGTGATGCTTTTTATCCCTATCGAATCCAGTTTTAGCATTGCGGTTCAGAAAGATGCAGACTTATTCAATTTTGCTTGGGAAAGACATGTGGTCATTGTAAGTCCGTCAACACTGTTAGCTACATTGCGCACCATTGCCAGCATGTGGAAACAAGAGCGGCAAAACCGGAATGTTATGGAAATAGCCCGACTGAGCGGCGAAATGTATGATAAATTTATTGGCTTTATGACCGATATGGAGGGTATTGGCAAAAATATAAAACAAAGCCAGGAAGCATACGAAAAAGCCATCAATAAACTGTCTAGCGGAAGGGGTAACCTGAGTACTACGGCTGAAAAAATTAAAAAACTGGGAGCAAGAACAGGTAAACAGTTGGATCAGAAGTTTATAAGTGATGATGATGATTAATTGTTTTTAGAAGTTTCGGATAAAAGTTTGAAATAATATGTTCTTCATATCTTTAGTTTAAGCAGGTTTGATCAATAAATTTCAACATTTGAGATTAATGGGCAGGCCTTCGAATCACTGATATTTATCCTGATTTTGGAAGTCATAACGGGATCTATACGTAATATTCTTTTATATCCTTTCAAGGATTCAATATCTTTTTCGTGGAAAAGTCCGCGCTGATCTGGCGGAATATTCAGTAAAAGAGTCGAACCACGGCCAACAGAACTCAAATAAATCTCAAATAACTGCGCTGCTGTCTTTACTTTGGCATCTTCATTGGCATGATAAAACCACCCTGGTCTTATTGAAACATCCACCTCCGCCGGTACCCATTTATCCCCATCCGCTGAACCCGAATTTAAAATAGCAGATATCCCCGATTTGCCGGCGTGCAGGGTATCTGTTGATATGGTATTCCAGTTAGTTTCACCGGCAATTCCGCGTTCATTACCAACCCATCTAACACCCGGACCGGCATCACTGAAAAAGATCACATTGGGCTGAATTTTACGGACTATATCCAACGTTTTTGGCCAGTCGTAATAGCTCACAGCATTTATTTTTCGGATTTCACGTGAGCCGCCATAATACCCGTCGCCGCCATTGGCACCATCAAACCACATTTCGAAAACCGGGCCGTAATTTGTAAACAATTCAGTAAGCTGATTGCGATAATAATCAAGATAGGCCGGCTTTCCATATTCAGGATGATTTCTATCCCATGGAGAAAGATAAACCCCAAACTTCAGTCCGTACTTTTTTGCGGCCTCTGCTGTTTCTTTTACAAGATCCCCTTTACCGTTCTTATAGGGACTGTTTTTTATCGAATGTTCTGTGTAATTACTTGGCCAGAGACAAAAGCCATCATGATGCTTTGTGGTTAATATCAGCGTTTTAAAACCGGTTTCTTTTAGGGTTTTGGACCATTGCCGGGTATTAAGAGCTATTGGATTAAATATAGATTCCTTTTCGTCACCATAACCCCCATTCCAAACCGGTAAAAGTATTGGTGGTAAAATGCACAAAGGCATTAGTCTCCATCTCGTGCCATTGCATCTGCTCTTCAGTAGGCAAGGGGAAAACAGCGGCGGGTACATCAACATTTTTTGACTGCGCATTTACTGCATTTGAGAAAATAAGAAGAAATAAAAGGAGTTTAGCTGTTCTTAAAATCATTTTTACTTTTTTGCGTATCGAATTAAAAACTCCTGGCTTTCCATTGGGGAAATCAGTTCTGGTTTCCTTTTAATGAATTCCATCCTTGCGCTTTGATTGGATGAACCTTCTCTGATTTTGATATTAGGTTGCATCCTGCTGAAGCTTCTGTCATATGACCGATAATCGAGATATCCGGATTGTTCCTGATCTTTTCAAAGTCTGACTGTTTGATGGTAAAGAGTAATTCGTAATCTTCCCCTCCATTTAAAGCACAAACAGTTGGGTCGATTCCAAAATCACGGGCTGTATCATAAGTCATCGGGTCGATTGGAATCTTTTCTTCATATAAATTACAGCCTTTATCAGATTGCTTGCAAATGTGCAGGATCTCGGAAGCAAGACCATCCGAAATGTCGATCATGGCGGTTGGTTTAATCTTCATCAGTTTCAATGCTTCCACGATATCCTTTCGGGCCTCGGGCTTAAGCTGCCGTTCAACGATATAATCCTTTCCTTCCAAGTCGGGTTGTATGTTTGGATTTTCAAGAAAAATACTCTTTTCACGCTCCAA
>Ga0105055_10007864_pt1 | contig 14038 bp, 14 predicted proteins | sample BON03_FD_78090 | JGI IMG/M metagenome (GOLD analysis project Ga0105055, IMG submission 78090) | Freshwater microbial communities from Lake Bonney liftoff mats and glacier meltwater in Antarctica - BON-03 | ecosystem: Environmental > Aquatic > Freshwater > Ice > Glacier meltwater | place: Lake...
GGCCGCCCCGGAGGTCGAGGATCTGGTCGATGCCGAGGCCGCAGCCGAAATCGAAGCCGAAGCCGAATTCAACGAGCGCAACGAGGAAGACGACGACGCCTGAACGCGCCCGTTCCTGACATCCCGCAAGGGCGGCTCCGGCAACGGTGCCGCCCTTGTTGTTTCCGGCGCCGAAAACACCCCGGCCGCCGGAGCCTGCACGACGGTCTGATCGAATCGACCCAAGCCCGTGATCGGGTGAACAGAAAAGCGTCGCAATTTTGACAACATGCCTTCCCAGCCAAAAAATTCCGCTCTAGAGTTCGCCCCACGCTCGGACCAGAAGAAGGGCGGGAGGCAGTTTTGCTCCTCGCAAGGTTTCTCAGGAGTTTCGTCAGCATCGGCCATCTCGGGCTGATCGATGCCGATGGACGGCGCCATGATTTCGGCGATCCCTCGGCCTCGCCATCGGTCACGATGCGGCTCCACGACAAGGCATTGCACCGCAAGCTGGCGCTCAATCCCAGGCTTGCCGTCGGCGAGGCCTACATGGAAGGCACCCTGACGATCGAGGACGGCGATATCGCCGATTTCTTCGAGGTCGTCGGGCGCAACCTGGCCAATCTGGAACGCGACGACGCGATCGGCCGGTTTTCCGCCTCGTTCCGGCGCAACATCTCGCGGCCGATCCAGCAGAACAATCCGATGCACCGGGCGCGCCAGAACGTCGCCCACCACTACGACCTTTCCGACGACCTGTTCGATCTCTTCCTGGACGAGGACCGGCAGTATTCCTGCGCCTATTTCGCGACGCCCAACGACTCGCTGGAACAGGCCCAGGAAGCCAAGAAGCGCCATATCGCCGCCAAGCTGCTGCTGCAGCCCGGCCAGAAGGTGCTCGACATCGGCTCGGGCTGGGGCGGACTGGGGCTGTATCTGGCCAGGATCGCCGATGTCGACGTCACCGGCGTCACCCTGTCGAAGGAACAGCACGAGGTCTCCAACCGGCGCGCCCGCGAGGCAGGGCTTTCCGACCGGGTGCGCTTCCTGCTCAAGGACTACCGCGAGCTGGAGGGGCCGTTCGACCGCATCGTCTCGGTCGGGATGTTCGAACATGTCGGTTCGCGCCATTACCTGGAGTACTTCCGCAAGGTGCGCGAACTGATGACCGACTCGGGCGTCATGCTGCTGCACGCCATCGGCCGTTTCAGCGAACCCGGCAACACCAACGCCTGGCTGCGCAAGTACATCTTCCCGGGCGGCTATACCCCGGCCCTGTCGGAGGTCTTCACCCGGCTCGAGCAGACTCACCTGCTGCCCACCGACATGGAGATCCTGAAGACGCACTACGCCGAGACGCTCAAGCACTGGCACCGGCGCTTCATGATCAACCGCGACAAGATCCGCGAGCTCTACGACGAACGCTTCTGCCGCATGTGGGAGTTCTATCTGCTGGGCTGCGAGTCGGTGTTCCGCTTCGACGACCAGATGGTCTTCCAGATCCAGATCACCAAGGACCGCTACGCCACGCCCGAGACCCGCGACTACATGGTCGACTGGGAACGGGCCAACGCATGACCCCGCCTGCAGGCCGGCGCATCCCCGGCGAACCGGGCAGCTTTCCCATGTCCGACCCGTTCGATGCCGCAACGACGGCGTTGCTGGTGATCGACATGCAGAAGGATTTCTGCGCGGCGCGGGGCTACATGCATAACCTGGGTTGCGACCTGGAACGCCTGGAGCGTCCGATCGCACCGATCCAGGCGGTGCTCGCGGCGGCGCGCGCCGCCGGTCTGTGGATCGGCCACACGCGCGAGGGTTACGCCGCCGACCTTTCCGACCTGCAGCCCTGGAAGAAAAACGGCCCGGCCAACGAGGCCATCGGCGTGGCCGGGCCGCTGGGCCGTGCCCTGGTGCGCGGCGAGCCGGGCTGGGATTTCCTCGACGCCCTGCAGCCAATTCCGGGCGAGCATGTCTATGACAAGACCAGCTACGGCGCCTTTGTCAGCACGACGCTGGAAGCCGACCTGCGCAGCGCCGGCATGACCCGATTGATCCTGACCGGCGTGACGACCGATTGCTGCGTCACCTCGACCCTGCGCGAGGCGCTCGACCGCGGTTTCGACACCGTGGTGCTGGAGGAGTGCGTGACCGCGGCCAGCGCCCTGCGCCATGACGCCGCCCTGGACATCATCCGCCATGCCGGCGGTGTCTTCGGCAACCTGGGACGCAGCGGCGATGTGATCGGCGCCCTGCAGGGCTGAGAGCCTGACTTGATCGTTCTTGAATCGTCGGAATCGGTTGTGATTCCGTCAGTGGCAGCTGGTTCAGCCAGAGGGAACATCATGATGGATTTCACCGGCAAGCGGGTTCTGGTGGCCTGTCCAGATGTGGTGGTCCCCCGACCAGGTTAGAGTCAGTCGGTCAAGGCCGCCGTACTGAGCCGGCCGCAGTGCTATCGGCATCGCGGCAACCCTAATTTTCTGATTGTGAATAGTGAAATATCAGCTTAATTACAATAAAAGGTTTCTGTTATATAGTATTTATTAACTACTATACGATTTCTATAATCTATGACAATGGTAACTTGTCCTATCGTAGTAGATAAATCGGTTATGAATACCTCCCCATCATTCTCCACGATATCTCCAAGGAATTTATTACCGTAATAAATTGATTCTCCTCTGATTTCATACGACACCCAGCCATCTTCCCTAGTCAAACAGTACATCGAGTGAGATCCGTTGGTTTGATCGTATCCGTCAGGCAAGGAATCGTTCTGCGCAAGAGCAATACTCATCCAGAACATCGTGAGAGAAGAAACTCCAATGAGAATTGCGGAGATTTTCATTCGCAAGCTCCAATTATCGACTGTTTGGGCGTATAGCACTAAACGAACCGACAAGGAGGGCGGCTTCGAGGTCGTCCGCCGGCGATGTGTGGTCGAGCACACCTTCTCCTGGCTGCGCCGCAACCGGTGCCTCATGGCTCACGACGAGGCTGTCGCCATCGTTGCCGAAGGCTTCGCCAAGCTCGCCGTCATGCTCAAGCGCCTCACCAAGCCAACACCCTCCAACCCATCGTAAAGTTCCGAGTCAGGCTCTGAAGCCGCCGCGCCCGGCTTTGCAGCCAGCGCCATCGGAATCCCCTTCCCTTCGCAGCCGCACCGACGCACAAAGCGCCGGTCGCCGCACGACATTTTCACTACGGAGCACGCCCTTGAGCCTCACCGCCCCCGATCTCATTGTTCTCAATGCCGACATCCGCACCATGGATACCGCCCGTCCGCGCGCCCAGGCGCTGGCCGTTTACGACGGGCGCATCACCGCCATCGGCAGTGATGACGCGATCAAGGCGCTGCGGAACGGCCGCACGGAGACGGTGGACGCGGGCGGCCGCCTGGTCCTGCCGGGATTTCAGGACACCCATATCCATCTGCAGGATTCCGGCACGGAACTCTCGACCGGCGCGGTGCTCTACAGCGCCGAGACGGTCGAACAGTTGCAGAAGCTGGTCGCCGATTATGCCGCCGCCCACCCCGGTGATGCCTGGATTCGCGGCTGGGGCTGGAACGCCGGCGTCTTCGGCGAGAAGAACCTGACGCGCGAGGTGCTCGACGCCGCCGTGCCCGACCGTCCCGTGGCGATCTGGGCGAGCGACGGCCACAACGCGGCGGTGAATTCCAAAGCGATCGAACTTTCGGGGCTCGACAAGGAAAACACCGATCCGGCCAACGGCCATTTCGTGCGCGACGGCAGCGGGCGTATCACCGGCCTGCTCTATGAAGCCGCGACCCAGTGGATGAACGCACGCATGCCCAAGCAGGGTGACGCGGTCCACACCGCGGGTGTGCTCTACGGCCAGCAGCAGTGCAACCAGCACGGCATCACCGGTGTGCTCGACGCCCTGGTGCAGGAGCGCCACATGCGCGTCTATCGCGACCTGGCCGATGCCGACGCGCTGACCATCCGGGTCGCCGCCACCGCCCTGGTCGTTCCCGAGGATACGGTCGAAGGCGCGCTGGAACGTATCGCCATGCTGCGCCGTAACTATTCGCGCCCGATGGCGGCCGTGCATTCGGCCAAGTTCTTCCTCGACGGGGTGATGGAGAACCGCACCGGCCTGATGATCGCGCCCTACAGCGACACCGGCGAAAACGCCGAACTGATGTTCGACCGGGATCATCTGGAAAAGCTGTTCATCGCCTTCGATGCGGCGCGTTTCCAGCTTCATGTCCATGTCATCGGCGACGGTGCCGCGCGTGTCGCGCTCGACTGCATCGAAGCGGCGCGCGCGGTCAACGGCCCCTGGCCGGCGCTGCATCAGCTTGCCCATGTCCAGATGATCGATCCCGCCGACATCCCGCGGTTTCGCGAACTGGGCGTGGTCTGCAACATGCAACCGCTGTGGGCGCGCATGGAACCCTCCGTCGAGGTCACCCTGCCCATGGTCGGACCCGAGCGGGCCAAGTGGATGTATGCCTGGAAGAGCTTCGTCGAAGCCGGCGCGCCCTATGCCTGCTCGAGCGACTGGGGCGTCTCGACGCTGAACCCCTTCCCGATCATGCAGACCGCCGTGACGCGCAGGCCCGAGGACAAACCCGATCATCCCGTGTTCCTGCCCGAGCAGCGCATTTCAGTTGAGGACGTGGTCAAGGGTTACACGGTCAATGCCGCGGCCGGCGCCTGGCGCGAGAAGGACACCGGATCGCTTTCGGCCGGCAAGTTCGCCGACCTCATCGTGCTCGACCGCGACATCTACAGCGTCGACCCCGAGGCGATCGGGGAGACCGAAGTGCTGCTCACCATGCTGGGCGGCAAGCCCGTGCATGCCGCAGGGCCGTTCGCGTAAGGGGCGTCATCGCTCTTGCCAATGCTCCTCATGCCCGCGAAGGCGGGCATCCAGACGGATGCGCATATCAGGGGTCAAAACCCAGCATGGGTGCAAGGTCCGACCACTCGGGATTGTTCTCTTCGATCAGCCGGATTTTCCAATCCCGCTTCCAGTGTTTCACGGCTTTCTCTCGGGCGATGGCGTCGGCCAACCAGGCGAAGGTCTCGAAATGCACCAGCCGATGCACGTTGTAGCGGCGAGAGAAACCCTGGAGCGCACCGGTCCTGTGCTCGTGCACCCGGCGGATCAGATCGCGGGTCACGCCGACATAGAGCGTGCCGTGGCGGCCGCTGGCGAGGATGTAGAAGTGGCCCTGCATCGTTCTGCGCGCACCTCTTGGCCCGTGCGTCTGGATGCCCGCCTGCGCGGGCATGAGGAACAAAAATAGTCGGGCTTCAGTCCTCCGCGAGATGGGCGAACAGGCGGTCTGCGCGTTTGGCGAGCAGGGCCTTGCCGTTGCGCTGCGACCAGTCGTAGATGCCCCGGCCGGTCTTGAAGCCATGGTGGCCGGCCTTGACCAGATCGGTCACGGCCCTGGGCGGCTCCTTGGCATCATCGATTTCGGGGAAAAGGAATTCGGCAAAACCGTGGAGGACGTCGAGCCCGCCCAGTTCGGCCGATTCGATGGGGCCGGTATCGGAGTAACGCCGTCCCAGGGTCATCTTGAAGGAATTGTCGATCGCCTCGGCCGAAGCGATGCCTTGGGCCCACATCGACCACGCCTCGCGCAGGACGGCGAACTGCAGGCGGTTGACGATGAAACCCGGCACCTCCCTGTTCATCAGCGCCGGGGTCTGGCCGACCGACTTCAGGATCTCACAGGCAATGTCGACGGCCTCAGGCGCGGTTTCCGGCCCGCCGCAGACCTCGACCAGCGGCATGAGCTGGGCGGGATAAATGAAGTGCATCGCGACGGCCCGCTCGGGATGTTTCATCCGTTGCGTCATGCGGCTGATCGGCTGGCCGCTGGTTGAACCCAGCACAACATCGGGGCCGCAGGCCTCATCAAGCAGACCGAAGATCTCGATCTGGAGTTCCTTGACGTTGGGCACGGCCTCAATGACGTGGTCGGCGGCCGACGCCGCGGCGTAGTCGGTGCCGGTCGAGATGCGCGCGAGCGCGGCATCGGCATCGGCGCGGCTGATGATACCGCGCTCGACAAAGGCAGCGACGTTGTTTTCGATGGCCTTCATGGCGCGGTCGAGACTTTCGGCATTGCGCCCGATGATGGCCACGTTCCTGCCCTTGCAGGCAAAAACCTGGGCGATGCCCTGGCTCATCAGGCCGTTGCCGACGATGGCGATCGATTGAACCTTGTCCGCTGTGCGCATGGCTTTCTCCCCTGAACAGGCCGTCATGTTCCCACGACGTCAGGGTTCGACCAAAGCGCTAAGTCAGGCCCAGAGCGGTCCGTTGCGGGGCAGCGCGTCGAGGAAGCCGAGCAGCACGCGATTGACCACATCGGGGCCTTCGGCCGTGGGCATGTGGCGCAGACCGGGCATGATGTGGCTGCGCGCACCCGGGATGGCCGCGGCCATGGCCCGTGTCATCGCCGGGGTCGAGCCCTGGTCGTCCTCGCCGGTGGTGACCAGCGTGGGGCAGACAATCTCGCCCAGGCGGCCCACGACCCAGGGGTCGGCCTCGGCGAAGATGTCGTAGGCCGCGATGAAGGACGCCGGGTCGTTGTCGGCCAGGCGCTGACGGATCTTTGCCTCGACATCGGGGCGGGCGGCGCGGAATGCCGGGGAGAGCCAGCGGTCGAGTGCGGCATCGGCAAGGGCGAAGTTGCCATCGGCCTTGGCCTGGGCGACCCGCCCGCGGATCGCGGCAAGCTGCTCTGGCGTGCGGTCATAGACGCCGTTCATCAGGACCAGCCCGGCAAGGGCGCCATCGGCATGATCCAGGGCGAAAAGCTGGCTGATCGGCACGCCCATGGAGAACCCGACGGCGACAAAACGGCCCAGGGCCAGCCCACGGGCAATCCCGGCAAGCTGCCGGGCATAGGAGTCCAGGGTAACCGCGCCCGCCGGCATCGGCGTTTGCCCATGACCCAGGGTGTCGTAGCGCACCACGGTGTAGTAGCGCGCGAGTTCGCCGGCCTGACCGTCCCACATGTGCAGGTCGGCGCCGACCCCGTGGATCAGGACGACCGGCGGGCCGCCCCCCTCGACGACGACGTGGCTGCCCGCGAGCCTGCGCTCCCCCGGTATGCTCATCCGCCCTGCTCGGCCTTCATCTCCTCCATGTCGGAGTAGCGGTTGCCGATGCGGTGATGGGGCCGCCCGGTGATTGCCGCGCCCAGGACGATGACCAGTTCGTCGGGTGCCGGCGCATCGATGATCGAAAAGGCGACGGTGAGGTAATGGGAACGGAAACCGGCATCGTGTTTGTGCATCAGCGGCACCTGGATCGAGCAGCCGGCGCCGGCGCGGATGTTGGTGAAGGAGAGATAGGAGGTGCCGCCCACGGCATCGCGGAACTTGTTGCCGAACCGCAGGGTATGGATGAACCCCGAGGCATGTTCGATCTCGCCCATGGTGCCGACAACCGCGGCCTTGCCGAAGGCCTCGATGGCATCGGCGCCGCCCGCGGCATCCAGCACCATCGGCACCATGATCTCGCCCAGCGGCGGGGCCAGGCGCAGGATGTCGGTCTTCAGGTCCTCGACGAAACCCTTGCCCGCCCACGGGTTGGCGATGACGGCCGCGACCGCGATCATCTTCTGGGGCGGCTCCGCAACCTTGCCGCCTTCGATACGCGTTTCCTCGACATACGTGACGATCTTCCGGATGTCCGGTCCCATGGCGAATCCCAACTGCTGAGGTGGCCGCGATGAGGCCCTTGAGCCACGCGGGCGTCAACACCAAACGAGGATCACGGGAGGCGCAAACGGGATCACATATTTTCCCACGCGTTATCCCTGAGTTATCAACATCCCATTTTCAACGTGCAGCCGCGCACCCCTATGAGCTATCCCCCGCAGGCATGATCCAAGGTCCAGGGACGAAATTTTTCTTAGGGCTTTGCGATCGCCACCCTCTGACCTAGACCTGCCTGCGAATTCCAATTACCGCTCAGTTCTCAGGCCCCAGTCAGACCATGGTTCACGCCGATCTCGCCCAGTTCAGCGCCAATGAGGAATCGCCCAGCTACCGGGTGATGCCGCACAACGAGGAGGCCGAGCAGGCCCTGCTCGGCGCCGTGCTGGTTAACAACGACGTCCTGAATCGGGTCGAGGATTTTCTCCAGCACGAGCACTTCTTCATCCCGGTCCACGGCCGCATCTTCGAGGCGGTACAGCGCATCGTCGAGCGCGGTCAGGTCGCCAATCCGGTGACGCTGAAGACCTTCTTCGAGAAGGACGAGGCGCTTTCGGAGGTCGGCGGCGCGGGGTATCTGGCCCGCCTTGCCTCCTCGGCCGCCACGATCATCAACGCCAGCCAGTATGGCCGCGAGATCTACGATCTCTACGTCCGGCGCCAGTTGATCGGCATCGGCGAGGAGGTCGTCAACGACGCCTTCGAGCAGAACATCGAGGAAACCGCATCCGACCAGCTCGAGCGGGCCGAACGTTCGCTCTTCGAACTGGCCGAACACGGCTCGGGCGACCGTGATTTCCGCAGCTTCCGCGACATCTCCATCGGCGCCCTGACCATGATGGAGGCGGCCTTCCGCAAGGAAGCCGGCATGACCGGCATCTCCACCGGCCTGACCGATCTGGACGATCTGCTGGGCGGCTTCCATCGCAGCGATCTGCTGATCCTTGCCGCGCGCCCCGCCATGGGCAAATCCTCGCTGGCAACCAACATCGCCTTTGCAGCAGCCAAACGGTATCGCGCCGAGGTCGACGAAACCGGCACGGCACGCGTGATCGACGGCGCGGTCGTCGGGTTCTTCTCGCTGGAAATGTCGTCGGAGCAGCTCGTCAGCCGTGTCCTGGCCGAGGAATCGCGGGTGCCCAGCGACCTGCTGCGCCGCGGCAACATCAACCAGCGCGATTTCGACGCCATCGTGCGGGCAAGCCAGGAACTGGCGCGCATCCCGCTCTATCTCGACGACACCCCGGCGCTCTCGATCCAGGCTCTGCGCACCAGGGCACGCCGCCTGAAGCGCCAGCACGGGCTGTCGCTGATCGTGGTCGATTACCTGCAGCTCCTTCGCGGCAACTCCCGGGCGAGCCAGGAAAACCGGGTGCAGGAGGTTTCCGAGATCACCCAGGGACTCAAGGCCCTGGCCAAGGAACTGGACGTGCCGGTGCTGGCGCTGGCCCAGCTGTCGCGCGCGGTCGAGCAGCGCGAGGACAAACGCCCCCTGCTCTCGGACCTGCGCGAATCGGGTTCGATCGAGCAGGATGCCGATGTCGTCATGTTCATCTACCGCGAGGAGTACTACCTCTCGCGCCAGCAACCCCAGCCCAAGGCCGGCGAAAGCGATTCCGACGCCAAGTTCCGCGAACGACTTGAACACTGGGAGCAAAGGATGGAGAAGATGCGCGGCATCACCGAGGTGATCGTGGCCAAGCACCGCCACGGCGCCACCGGCGACGTCGAGCTCTACTTCGATGCTGCCACGACGAAGTTCACGGACCTGGAGAGGCGTTATTCCCCGGACGACGGCCCCAACTGAGCCCGCCGCCACCGAGCTCGTGATCGACCTCGGGGCGCTGGCCGCCAACTGGCAGATGCTGCGCGACCGCAGCCAAGGCGCCACCTGTGCCGGCATGGTCAAGGCCAATGCCTATGGCCTTGGCGTGCGCCGTGTCGCGCCGGCCCTGTGGAAGGCCGGCTGCCGCAACTTCTTCACCGCCAACATGGACGGCGCCGTCATGCTGCGCGCCCTGGTGCCCAAGGCCCGCGTCCATGTCCTCAACGGCCTGTTCGAGGGCGGCGAGGACGACATGGCGGCCAATGGCGTGATCCCGGTGCTCAACGATCTGGGTCAGATCGAGCGCTGGTCGAGCTTCGCGCGCAAGAAGGAGCGGCGCCTTCCGGCCGCCATCCACATCGACACGGGCATGAACCGGCTGGGCCTGCCGCCCTACGAGGTCGAGGAACTGGCAGGCAAGCCGGAACTGCTCGACAGTCTCGATGTCGCCCATGTCATGAGCCATCTGGCCTGCGCCGACGAGGCCGGGCACCCGCTGAACCGGGAACAGCTCGACCGTTTCAACCGGCTGCGCGCGATGTTGCCCGACCTGCCGGCCAGCCTCGCCAATTCCTCCGGCATCTTCCTGGGGCACGACTATCACTTCGACATGGTGCGCCCGGGTTATGCGGTTTACGGCGGCAATCCGACGCCTGGCGCGGCCAACCCCATGGCCCCGGTCGTTACGCTTCGGGCGCGCATCATCCAGGTCCGCAATGTCGCCCCCGGGGAAACCGTGGGTTACGGCGGCCATTTTACCGCCCAGAAGGCGACGCGGGTGGCCACCATCCCGGTCGGTTACGCCGACGGCTACCTGCGCAGCCTCTCGGGCTGCGGCAGCGCGCGCATCGGAAACATCGAAATTCCGGTGATCGGGCGGGTTTCCATGGATCTTGTCACACTGGACATCAGCGCCGTTCCCGACGACAAGGCTGGGGTGGGAACATGGGTCGAACTGATCTGGGGTTCGAAAATGCTGGACGAACTGGCCGCTCGTGCGGGGACGATCGGCTATGAGCTGCTGACTGCGCTGGGCGGGCGTTATCCCCGCGTCTATCGCAGCGGGGAGAGCGTGTGAATCCGTTAGCGCCCATAGGCCGCACGGCCCTGGCCTTCCTGGCCTCAACGGGCCGGCTGGTGCAGTTTGCCGCTCTGGCGGTGATGCACTGCATCCTGCCGCCCTGGTATCCGCGCCTGGTCCTGCGCCAGATCCTGGAAATCGGCTATTTCTCGCTGCCCGTGGTCGGCCTGACGGCGGTCTTCACCGGCATGGTGCTGGCCCTGCAGAGTTACACCGGCTTTTCCCGTTTCGAGGCCGAAAGCGCCATCGCGGGCATCGTCGTGCTTTCGGTGACGCGCGAGCTGGGGCCGGTGCTGGCCGGGCTGATGGTCGCGGGCCGCGTGGGTGCCGCGATCGCGGCCGAACTGGGCACCATGCGCGTGACCGAGCAGATCGACGCGCTGACCACGCTGTCGACCAACCCGTACAAGTATCTGGTGGCGCCGCGGGTGATCGCGGCGACGCTGACCCTGCCGATCCTGGTCGCCATCGCCGACGTCATCGGCGTGCTGGCGGCTACGTCGTCTCGATCGGCAAGCTGGGGTTCAATCCGACGGTCTATCTGCACAGCACCTTCGACATCCTCGAGCCGATGGATGTCATCTCCGGCCTGGTCAAGGCGGCGGTCTTCGGCTTCCTGATCGCGCTGATGGGCTGCTACCACGGCTACAACAGCCAGCGCGGCGCCCAGGGTGTCGGCACGGCGACGACCTATGCGGTGGTGTCGGGTTCGATCCTGATCCTCACCTTCAACTACTTCGTCACGGAGATCTTCTTTTCGGTATGAGCCAGGACACGCCGAAAATCAGCGTTGCCGGCCTGAAGAAAAGCTTCGGGTCCAAGACCATCCTCGACGGCATCGACTTCGATGTCGCCAAGGGCGAATCGCTCGTCATCATCGGCGGCTCGGGCTCGGGCAAGTCGGTGACGATCAAGTGCGTGCTGGGCCTGATCCGGCCCGACGAGGGCACGATCCTGATCGACGGCAAGAATGCCGTGGGCCTGCGCGGCGGCGAACGCGACGCCCTGATGCAGAAGTTCGGCATGCTGTTCCAGGGCGGCGCCCTGTTCGACAGCTTGCCCGTCTGGGAAAACGTCGCCTTCGGCCTGATCCAGGGCCATGGCGTCTCGCGCGCCGATGCCTACAAACAGGCCATCGACAATCTCGGCATGGTCGGCCTGCACGAAGATGTCGCCGACCTGCTGCCGGCGGAACTCTCGGGCGGCATGATGAAACGCGTGGCGCTGGCCCGCGCCATCGCGACCAAGCCGGAGATCATCTTCTTCGACGAGCCGACCACCGGGCTCGACCCGATCATGGGCGATGTCATCAACGACCTGATTGTCCACGTCCGCGAGGAAATGGGCGTTTCGACCATTTCGATCACCCACGACATGGCCAGCGTCCGCAAGATCGCCGACAGGGTCGCCATGATCTACGGCGGCAAGCTGGTGTGGACGGGCCCGGTCGACGACATCGACAACAGCGGCAATCCCTATGTCGACCAGTTCATCCATGGTCGCGCCGATGGCCCGATCCAGATGGACGTCAGGCGACCGTGAGGACCGGCGTCGCGAAGCTGTCGCCCGCTCCTTTGCCTTCCCCTCTGGAGGAACAATTCTGATGGCCGCCGCGTCGCGTTTCGTCTGCCAGTCCTGCGGTGCCGAGCACCGCAAATGGGCCGGGCGTTGCGACGCCTGCGGCGAATGGAACAGCATCGCCGAAGAGGCGGTGACGACCTCCGAGGCGCCCGGCGGCCTCAAGGGCAAGAAACGCGGAAGGCGCCTGACCTTCGAGGGCCTGACCGGGGCGAGCGAACCGCCGCCGCGCATGGTGACCGGGATCAACGAACTCGACCGCGTCTTCGGCGGCGGCCTGGTGCCCGGCTCCGTCCTGCTGCTGGGCGGCGATCCCGGGATCGGCAAATCGACCATCGCGCTGCAGGCCGCCGCCCGGCTGGGCCTGAAAGGCGTGCGCTGCGTCTATCTTTCCGGCGAGGAGGCGGTCGACCAGGTCCGCCTGCGCGCGCGCCGGCTGGGCCTGGAGGCCTCGCCCGTGCAGCTTGCCGCAGCCACCAACGTGCGCGACATCATCTCCAGCCTGTCGGCCGAGCGCACCGACCTGGTGGTCATCGATTCGATCCAGACCATGTACCTCGACACCCTGGATTCGGCGCCGGGCACGGTCGGCCAGGTGCGTGGCTCGGCCCAGGAACTGATCCGCCACGCCAAGGAGACCGGCGCGGTGCTGCTGCTGGTCGGCCACGTCACCAAGGACGGCCAGATTGCGGGACCGCGTGTGCTCGAGCACATGGTCGATGCGGTGCTGTATTTCGAGGGCGAGAGCGGCAGCCGCTTCCGCGTGCTGCGCGCGTTCAAGAACCGCTTCGGCGCGGTCAACGAGCTGGGCGTGTTCGCCATGGGCGACAAGGGCCTCAAGGAAGTGCCCAATCCCTCGGCCATCTTCCTCTCCGGGGGCAGCACCCAACAGCCGGGCAGCTGCGTGATGGTCACCCGCGAAGGCACCCGACCATTGCTGGTCGAAGTGCAGGCGTTGGTGGATTCCTCGCCGCTTGCCAATCCGCGCCGCGTGGCCGTGGGGCTGGAGCAGAACCGCCTGGCCATGCTGCTGGCCGTGCTGCATCGCCACGGCGGCATCGTCACCAGCGACCAGGACGTGTTCGTCAACGTGGTCGGCGGCATTCGCCTGCAGGAGACCGCGGCTGACCTGCCGGTCTTGCTGGCGGTCCTATCGTCGCTGCGTGACAAGCCTCTGGCTGAAAAAACCATCGCCTTTGGCGAGGTGGGTTTGAGCGGCGAGATCCGCCCGGTGCCGAACGGCGAGGAGCGATTGAAGGAAGCCGCGACCCATGGCTTCAGGCGCGCCATCGTACCGAAGGCGAACGCCCCCAGGGGCAGCCGCTTTGGAGAACTGGAAATTGTCGGAGTTCAAAAGTTGCAGGATGCCTACGAGCTCAGCTGTTGACAATCTTGGGCGGGGGGTGAAAAACTCGAAAAGCTTTCGTTAAAAGGGAATCTTGCCGTGCTTCGTAAATGCCGTATTGCTGTGCTATTCATCCTCGCCTGTTTTGTACTCCCCGCAAGCGCTTCCGAAACTCCTGGCGAGATTGATCACGATATCGAAAATAATCCAGTCTGCAGAGGCGTAAGCAACTTCATTGTCGGCGCAAGTGCTGTGTTTCTTTTTCGTGGCGCAAATGCGGCCGTCGCAGGTGGCATGGCCGCGGTCATGATCGACGGATTGACCGGCAGCATTCAGGATTCCTGCCAGCGTGAATTAGAGGAGTTCGTGGACTATTACGAAAGAAACCCTATTATTTATGACGATTACGTAAGGGAAGAGTGCGGGGGCAATCCGTTTAACTGCCCGGGAAATTTCGGTACGGCACCAAGCTCCTGCGGTACCTTTATGGTGTGCACCCCCTACATCTTTGATTACGA
>Ga0105055_10007872_pt1 | contig 14032 bp, 12 predicted proteins | sample BON03_FD_78090 | JGI IMG/M metagenome (GOLD analysis project Ga0105055, IMG submission 78090) | Freshwater microbial communities from Lake Bonney liftoff mats and glacier meltwater in Antarctica - BON-03 | ecosystem: Environmental > Aquatic > Freshwater > Ice > Glacier meltwater | place: Lake...
GAGAATTTCTCCACTGCCAATCGTGAGCCCTTCGCCAATTGTGAATGCCTCTTCACCAATCGCGGGAGCGCGTTGCGGATAAAGTTCAGTCACCTCGCGACCAACCATCAGTCGCACGATCTCATCGTGAGTCGTGTCAACGATCTCACCGCTGCCGACCGTTTGCCCATCTTTGAGGACGGTGTAGCGCTGCGCGACTTGCCGCACTTCTTCCAAAAAGTGGCTAATATAAATCACGCTCACATCCTGCTGCTGCAATTGGCGGACGACTGTGAAGAGCCGTTCCGTGTCTTCTTTGGTCAGACTACTCGTGGGCTCATCCATGATCAGAATCCGTGGTTCGGTAAGCAGAGCCCGGGCGATCTCGATGATCTGTTGTTCAGCAATCGAAAATGCGGAGACGGGTTGTTCGATATCCAGATGCTCGTGGGCCAAACGCCCCAAAACAGCTCGCGCCTGCTCATGGGCCTTCTTTTCGTTGAGCCAACCCCAGCGCTGCGGCTCGCAGCCGAGCACGATGTTTTCCCAAACGCTCAGATGAGGCGCGAGGCTGAGCTCCTGATAGATCATCGCGACGCCATGTCGTTTTGCGTCGAGCGTATCTGCCGGCAAATAGGGCGCGCCTCCCAATTCCATCGTGCCTGCATCCGGCACGATCACACCACTGAGCACTTTCATGAGAGTGCTCTTACCGGCACCATTTTCACCAATCAACGCGTGCACTTCTCCCGCGCCTACTTCGAGCGAAACCCCATCCAGGGCCTGCGTAGCGCGAAAAGCTTTGCTGATGCCATTGAGGCGGAGTCGTGGGGTTGGGGATATTCCAGTCATGTGGGGTAACAGACGCTCGGTTCAAAATATTCACCATCGCTCGCGCTTGTCGATGCTTCGATCAAACGGGTCACAGAGACAAACCAGAGAACAGACCCGAGATCACGGAGAACACAAACCGGTCTATCTTCGGGGTTTTACTCTGTGCCCGATGTGTCCGAGCTCAGTGATCTCTGTGACCACTCAGTCCAAATTTGGGCTGGTCAAAGCTCCCTCAGGGGCAATCTTAACGAATATGTCTGATACCCCCGAGAGCCGCTTCCTATCTACTAGCCAACGGCGGGTGGTTGGTTTCGCACTCACGATGCTGGCACTGCTCGGCACGGCGGCCCTATTCATAATCGGCTTTGGTATTCTGGGGCGCATGGCCTCCTTCTTTTCCGGCGTGCTTTGGCCTCTCGCCTGCGCCGGTGTGCTCGCTTTGATTCTGCGCCCAGTCGTGGAAATCGCAGAGCATCGATTTAAGATTCGTCGCCTCGCGGCCGTGATCGTTCTCTACGGGCTGTTCATCATCGCACTCGCTGGAGTCCTCGTGCTGCTCGTGCCACCGGTGGTGGATCAAATTTTGGACTTCATTGCCTATGCACCGACGCTCTGGGATAATATATGGGCCTATGGCACGCGGGTTTATCCCGAATGGATCGTCTTGATCCAGCAGCAACTCGACAATCCGGCGGTGCGCAAAATCGTGGGTAGTCTGAGCGACGAGTTAAACACGCTTCTTTCCCACGCATTGCCCTCTCTAAAAGCGGCTGGAATCGGGGCGCTCGGTATCTTCGCCTTTGTCGCCCATCTGGCGATCGTGCCGATCTACCTTTTCTTTTTCCTCCTCTCCCGCACTGCGCCCACCAGCAATCTCGCTGAACACCTGACTTTTCTTAGTGCTTCAGTGCGAGATGACATCGTCTTTTTAGTCACGCAGTTTATCGATATCATCGTCTCATTCTTCCGCGGCCAACTCTTAATCAGCCTCTTGATGGGAATCCTCTTCGCGATTGGGTTTAGCCTCGTCGGATTGAAGTTCGGGATGGCGATCGGTCTCGCCTTGGGCTTCCTCAACGTCATCCCCTACCTGGGCACGATGACCGGACTGGCCGTGGCATTGCCACTGGCGTTTTTTCAACCCGGAGGGGGATGGAAATTGGTCCTACTCGTCCTCGTGGCGCAAAGCATTGTCCAACTGATTGAAAGCTGGTTTCTCACCCCCAAAATCATGGGCGACCGCACGGGGCTGCATCCCGTCACCATTATCGTCGCGATCTTTTTCTGGGGCACGGCTTTCGGTGGGGTGCTCGGCATGCTCTTCGCGATTCCGTTGACGGCGTTTTTCGTAACGCTCTGGCGCCTACTGCGACTGAAATATTTCTCGAACGAAGTGGTCTGAAGCAGACCAACTTGCGGCTTACCAGATTGTCATTGCGAGTCGCTTAGCGGCGAAGCAATCCACGACAAATAGCGATGCCCATATGTAATCCGTGGATTGCCGCGTCGGCCTCAGAGAGACTTCCTCGCAATGACGAGGGGATTTTGCACGGCGACGTTGACCCGCGGCGATGTGGTTTTAATTTTCGGTGAATGTCATGGGAGGTGCAGTTAAAGAAAGGTCTCTATCTTCCGCAAATCGGTTGGTGGATGGATGCGCAGTTTTCTGCGCCGTGCTCCGTGGTCACGCATGCGCATTCCGATCACATCGGGCGACATAAGGAACTGATCTGTTCCGCGCCCACGGCGCAACTGATGCGCGAGCGACTACGCGGTAAGCGGATCGAGCACATTCTCCCCTATGGTCAGACGGAGCCTCTCACTGACGATACGTCGATCACGCTACATCCGGCGGGACACATTCTCGGATCCAGCCTCGTTGAACTGAACAACGAAAACGGCACGCTGCTTTACACCGGCGATTTCAAACTGCGCCGCGGTTGGGCTGCCGAACCTTGCGCCACACCGCAAGCCGATCTGTTGATCATGGAGACCACCTTTGGGCTGCCCCGTTATGATTTTCCGAACGAGGAAGAAGTGCGCGCCAATATCGTGACGTTTTGCCGGGAGTCATTAGCTGAGGGGCGTAACCCTGTGCTGTTTTGCTACAGCTTGGGCAAAACACAGGAAGTGCTGGCTGCGCTCGCCCCTGAGGGTCTGCCCGTAATGTTGCATCCCGCCGCGATGCGACTGACGAAAATCTACGAAAAGTTCGGCGTAAAATTCCCCGTTTATCGTGAATTCAAACGAGGCGAATCAGATGGGCATATTATCATTTGTCCGCCGCCGCATCATAAGAATGGCATCCTGAAACATATCCCGGCACGGCGCACCGCGATCGTCTCCGGTTGGGCGCTCGATTCTGGCGCGATCTATCGCTTAAAGTGCGATGCGGCTTTTCCGCTTTCCGATCATGCCGACTACCCCGACCTCCTGAAGTTTGTGGATAAAGTGAAGCCGAAGCGTGTCCTCACTCTCCATGGTTACGCCAACGAGTTTGCCCGCACCCTCCGCGAACGCGGTTACGAAGCTTACGCCATCGGCAAAGCCAACCAGCTCGACCTCGATCTCGGAAAGACAACCGCGCGTTGACGAAGACCGGTCGCGGTTTATCTTTCCCCCAACCCTTTCCTCATGTTTTGCGTTGTTATGAAATCAGTTTTTCGGCTCGGCATCTTCTCGATGGGAATCGCATTTTGCCAAATTGCTTCGGCCTCTCCGTTGGCGTTGAGCCACGGTGAAAAAATGACGTTTCGCGTGAGCTGGGGAATCTTTCGCCATGCCGGCGAACTCACGATCGCAGCGGATCGCGTGGCGGCCGAAAATGCCGATCATCTGCGCATCACCACCACCGCCGCTTCCGATGGGATTGTGAAAGTATTCTATCCGTTTGTCGCGACTAGTGAGGCCTACTTCGATCCGATCACGGGACTGCTGCTGCATGCCAACGATGTCAGTGAGACGAAAAAGAAAGTCACCCGCCAAACGCTGACTCTCGATTACGAGCAACGGATCGCCGCCTACGTCAATGAGACTGAGCCCGAGAAGAGCACCGACATCAAAATGCCCGTAGGTAATCCCATGGATTTGATGATGAGTCTCGTGCAGACCCGAGATTGGGATCTGAAGCCCGGCGAGAAACAAGACGCGCTCGTGCTTTTCGATGATGAGTTTTACGAACTTACCATCTACGCCGACCGATACGAAAAACTCCGCACCAGCCTCGGGAAATTCAAGACCCTCGTGCTGATTCCCAAAATGGAGAAGACCGAGCCGAAGGGCATGTTCAAACGCGGCTCGACGGTTCAGCTCTGGATTTCTCAAGACGAAAAACGCCTCCCTGTTCTAATCGAGGTCAAGATGAAGGTCGGCAAAGGCATCATGACATTGATTGAGCACCAGGCCCCAAAATCGTTGAGCGAAGCAGCCCCCGAAGGAAATGAAGCCCTAACGGTGCAAAATTCGCCCGAATCAGAGACAGTTAAAACTTAAGTAAGTCTCGAGAAACAGAGGCAGATCAGTCAGATTAAACGCTTGCTCCCCTCCTATGAGTATATTTTCTAATATGCGAATTTGAGGCATGACTTTTTCCGAAACAGCTGTCTTTCCCTCATGGGCTGTGAATGCGAAATCAGTTAAGGGTGGGGAACCCAGTTTATTGAGAAACAATCTAAGGCTTTGCCTTTTAGATGGCGTGGCCGCGATGCCGCTGACTTTGCTCAGCCAGCCGGGCAATATCGTGCTCGCGGCCCTGCTGACAGGGATTTTCAAGTTACCCGCGAGCACGTATGGGCTGATCGTTGCCCTGCCATTTGTTTTCAACTTTCTGCAGGTTCTGCTGACTCCGCTGTTGGCTCAGAAACTCGATGCCCAGCGACTCTGTGTAGGGAGTGGTTGGTTACATTGCTTCGGCTGGATCCTACTCACCGCCGCCTTGCCCTTTATCCCCGCTGGCGATCCGGTGACCGCCAAATGGGTTTTCATCGTGGGCTTCTCGATCATCTCGCTCGCCTCGTCGATCAATGGCGTGGCGTGGAATGGTTGGATGGGGGATGTGGTGCCCACCCGCTTGCGCGGAAAGTATTTCGGCGTGCGCAATCGATTGCTCTACGTATCGATGATCGCGTTTCTGTTGAGCGTCTCAGGTCTGCTTTCGTTTATGAAGGGCTCGCTTTTCGCCTATGTGATTCTGTTCGCTGGCGCAATTTTGCTCCGAATCTTCTCGGTGCTCTGGCAGCAGAAGATGACTTCCCATACGAGTCATAATCCCGCCATCGCCCAACTACCGTGGCAGGAGCAAGTGCAACGAGTCCGGCATAATCCGGCATTGGTGCGATTCATTAGTTTTGCGGCCATGATGGGATTCACGATCAATTTATTCGGCCCCTTTGTCCCCGTGTTCATGTATGAGGAGCTGCACATCACGGTGGCCAAGGCCAACTGGATTCTCCTCTTCGGGCCACTGGGCGCGGCAGCCTCGTTTCCCGCCTGGGGAAAGCTATCCGACAAATATGGCAACATTCCCACGGCCATCGTCGCACTCGCGCTCTGGCAAGTTTTTAACCTGATCCTGTGCTTTGTAGATACGGGTAATATTTGGCTGCTCTACATCGTCTCGATTAGCGGTGGTCTGTTCAGTGCGGGATACGGTATCGGGATTTTCAGCCTCCTCCTCAAACTCACGCCTCCCGATTCTCGCACGATGGGTATCGCGCTGTTTGTTTCTATTTCCTGCTTGGCTGCGGCGGTCGCTCCTCCTCTGGGCGGCTTCATTATCAGCTGGGCGAAAGCTCAAGGCTATGCCGCGCTCTCGATCTATCATTTCGCATTTATCTTCGCCCCAGTTTTTAGCATGCTGAGCTGCTTTGTGCTCAGGAAAGTGCCGGAAGAAAAATCGGGCAGTATCAACGAAGTCGTCGGTGCGATTCGAAACGTGCGCACGGTGGCCTCACTTTTCGGACTCTCGTTTCTGGTGAATCAGGTATTTGCTCGGGGCGGTAATCGTCGCAGGCGATCCTTTTTCAGATGAGTATCTCCCCAAGTATTTACACCCTGACCGGCAACCTCCTCGCCGAACGCACCCTCGAATACGACACGTGGGAGGTCGGAAAAACCCAACGCGCCACGCGGGAATCGTTCAATACCCGTGGCAAGGGGGTCAACGTGAGCAACATGCTCGCGCGACTCGGCACCGCTAGCACGGCATTGATTTTCGCGGGCGGACCATCCGGAGACGAAAGCGAAGGCTGGTTGCGCGATCGCGGAATCACTTACCGCAATTTTGAAACGAAACAGGCCTCACGCACCGGCACCGTGATCTGGAGCGATCAAAAAGCCGAAACGACGTTTCTGGGTCCCAACGCCACGCCCGATGCTCATGCGATCAACGCCTGCGCGGATTTCCTCCGCAATCTTCCTGACGGACAGGTGCTAGCACTCTGCGGTAGTTTCCCCGGATGGGAGAATTCCAACTACACGATACTGTGCACAGAAATCCAACGCTGGGCCCGGCGCGGGCTGCTCTACGCCGATGCCTACGGTCCACCATTACAGGACATCGTCTCACTACCCATCGAACTCATTAAAATCAACCGTCAGGAGTTTGATGCGTTCTATTCCAAAGAGGAACGCAGCCAATCGGTTGAATCGCGCTTGCGAGCCGCCCGTGGAAAATGGGACGTGAAAAACTGGGTCATCTCCAACGGTCCCGATTCGGTGTGGATGGCCTCTGGTGAAGCCGACCCCATCGAGTTTACTCCTCCTAAAATCGATGAAGTATCGCCCACCGGTTCCGGAGATGTGCTCTTCGCAGTAATCCTGCACGGATTGCTCAGCACGCAATTACCATGGGCTAAGGCCGTCGAAGAGGCGCTGCCCTACGCCTCCGCCAATGCTGCTCACCCGGGAGTCGCTGATTTTGAGATTCCACCGCAGGTCTAAAGCTGCTTGGCAACGACGGCACAGCGCGATTTTGCATGGATGCACGCGCCGAATTCACCCAACGTAATTCGTCTAAAATTCGCTCGGCGAAGCATTCATTCCACGCGGTGTGACGAAACCTCGTTTTCTACCAAATAAATCCTTGCTTTCAACGACCCAAAACTGCTCTATCTCCGGTTTATTTATGAAAGCCACTATCAAAACCCAAGGTCAACAGTTCACTGTCACCGAGGGTGACATCCTAATTGTTAACCGTTATAAGGACACAGAAGCTGGTTCTACTGTGGAGATTAAGGACGTCCTAGCGGCCGGTGAAGGCGAAGCCTTTAAGGTTGGAACTCCTCTTCTCGACGGTGCATCCGTTTCGGCCAAAGTCCTTGAAAACAAGCGAGGCAAGAAGGTCATCGTTTTCAAGAAAAAGAAGCGTAAAGGCATGGAACGCAAACGCGGCCATCGTCAGGAACTGTCCGTAATTAAAATCGAGACTATCACAGCTTAAGGAGACTATTCGTCATGGCGCATAAAAAAGGACAGGGAACTTCAAACAACGGTCGCGACAGCCATTCTAAACGGCTCGGCGTTAAACACTTCGGTGGCGAATCCGTCATCGCAGGCAACATCATCATTCGCCAACGTGGCTCCAAATTCCACCCCGGCAAGAATGTCGGCGTAGGACGCGATTGGACGCTCTTCGCCCTCAAGCCAGGCATCGTCACCTTCGACAAATCGAAGCGCAGCGTCGCAGTGCTCTGAACGAAAAGTTTGTTTTCACTTTCAAACGCAGCCTAATATGAGGCTGCGTTTTTTTGTGTCCAGTCCCTCCCCTCCCATGCCCCCGGATAAAATATCCCAATTTCGCCGTCAACGAGAGCTCGTTCAACAGCATCTCGATTGGCTCGATACGGAAATCGCGAATCACTCCGATGGGCCGCCCACTCTTCCTAACGGCCCAGCGCCAATCGTCCCAGCGCTTGAGCAGGCCGAGCCTGCCGAAGCTGATATCGTCGCTCCCGACATGAAGCCCGATCCGATTTCGGCGAGCACGGAAGCTAAGCGCGGTTGCCTGATCCTGTTTTTCGCCGTGATCGGCTTGCTCGTCGCGACCTTGGTCGGAATCTACTTCTGGAAATATCGGGATCGGCCCCTGCTCTTCACTGAAGCAACGGACGCGAATTACTCGCATTTCGTCATCGGCTGACATTTTTATCGCTCCGATCTGTAGCCGGGGTCGCTGACCCCGGTCTGACTCTGCCCCAAGTGCCCTAATCGAAGTCGGCCTCTGCGAGGCCAACTCCAGTCAAACCAAGTCACGATTGTGCTGATGAGTCACAGGGGTTTCATCGCTCTGCTCGCACAGGGACGTGTGCCCCACCGAATCGGCTTTGGCATTCTGATCCCGCTGGAGCGGGAGAAGAATCCAGAATGATGTGAGCATATTCCCAGGTGAGGAATCGCACTGGGTTCTTATCTCTCACTGCGTAATCTGAATAACAACTGGAGGAGTCACTTACCCGACCAGGCCTGCCAAACGTCATCGGTGAATCGCATCGTGCTGACACCGGTCTCGAAATCAGTTAATCGCACCGGAGTCTCCTCACGGATCGAATCCACAAAATCAGCCTCCACTCGCCACTCTTGTTTTAGGGATTCATCGATGACGACCGGCGTTTCCACTCCACTCGAATCGGTTTCCCACATTTCAGCGGTAAAGACACTGATCCGCAGACTCCGCTCAGATCCATGAATGCGGATCTCCTCGCGAGCCGGCCCACGCTCAACTCCACTCAAATGCATAATCAAACGTGCTCCCTGTTCGTAGCGTCCCAGAACCGTGAGGCTTTCAGGAATCTTAACCTCTCCCATTAAACCATCGGATCGCAAACGCTGTGCCGTATGAATCGCGGCGGTCGCGCATTCCACTTTCACATCTTCCTGCATCCAGCGAAGCACGGCTTCATAGAAAATGCCGAGGGCCATCGTGTTATAGCCACTCAACTCGAAATCTTGCCGCCACGTCGTCGGAGTCGACGCATCGGCACTCCCACTCATGGTATGCGTCACACAAATTTCGCGGATAGCGCCCAAATGACCCGAGACAATCTTTTCACGAATCGTTTGATCCAAAGTCAGCGTCATGGGTGAAGGCACCACCTGCGCTACCAAATCAGGATATTTGCGGGCAACTGCCAACATCTCTTCAGCTTCAGCGAGATTACGCGCCATGCGGGCTTCGGTGAGAACGTGCTTCCCCTTGGCCAGTGCTGCGCAGGTGATCTGCGCATGCAGATACGGCCAGGTGCCGATACAAATCGCATCCACCTCGGGATCTGACACGACCATCTGCCAACTTTCCGCAATCCGCGGAATCCCAAATTCATCTGCCACGCGTTGCGAAGATTCACGCGAACGATTAGCCACGACGACTATTTGAACCCCGGGAATCGCTTGAAAGCCGGGGATATGCATCGTGCGGGTGTTCTGCCCTGCCCCAATGATTCCAATTCGTAGAAGGTCCGACATCGCGCTTACTTGGTTACGGCTGGATAGCTACCCAACCATTTCACGACTGGGCAGAATTTCTTCAACTCAGCCAACGCTTCCTTCATCGACGGATCGTCGAAATGCCCGGTCACATCAATGAAGAAAAAATAATCCCAGGGGCGTTTCTTGCTCGGGCGCGATTCAATCTTGGAAAGATTCACTCCGCGTTCCGCCAAAGGCATCAACATCTTCAGCAACGCGCCGGAATGAGATGCCGCTTCATCACCCAACGAGACGAGGAAACTTGTGATATCTTTTCCGCCACCAACCGGTCCGGATGGTTTCCGACCGATCACGAAAAAGCGGGTCGTGTTGTCGGCCCTGTCTTGGATGTTTTTCACCACGACAGGAACCCCATAGTGCTCGCCCGCGAGTTGGCCGGCTACGGCGGCGGCTCCCTCTTCGTCGCGCGCGATTTGCACGGCACGCGAGGTGCTTGAAGATTCGACTAGTTGGGCATGCGGCAGATGGCGTTGCAGCCAGTGGCGACATTGCGCCAATGCCTGATCTTTCGAATAGACCTTGGTGATCTCTTCGAGTGACGAATTAGAAATTAGCGCGTGCGTGATCTCAGTATAGATCTGCGCGACAATTTTCAGATCGCTCTCGACGAAACTATCCAGCGCTTCGCGAACGGAACCTTCGGTGGAATTTTCAATCGGGATCACCGCGTAATCGGCCTCGCCCTTTTCCACCGCGGTAAAAATATCACTCACGGTGGACATCGCGTGATAATCCACACTCGCTCCAAATTTCTTGATCGCGGCAGCGTGAGTATTGGTAGCCTCCGGGCCGAGATACGCGATCAGCAATGGTTTTTCCAAAGCGATCGCGGCTGACATCAACTCACGATAAATTGCCTGCAAGGCTTCATTGCGAACAGGGCCTTTATTGAGCGCGTTAACTTTTCGCAGCACCGCATCTTCGCGCTCGGGCACGTAGATATCACCACCGTTGCTTCGCTTGATTTTACCGATCTCAGCGGCGAGTGCCAAACGCTCGTTGATGATTTCTACCAGTTGAGAATCGAGTGCATCGATTTTATCGCGTATCGGGCCCAGTTCCATATCAGGAGTTTGTAGCCTCTTCTTCAGGAGTCGCCAACTCTTTCTCAGGCGCGCCCCCTTCGAGCGATTCCACTTCGCTGGCTTCAGTTTCAGATACGACTTCTGGGGCTTCCGGAGTAGACTCGGCCTGGAACTCCTCTTCGGAATCATGATGTTCCACGCTCACTCCTTCGAGATTCGGGGTATCGCCCTCACCTTCTTCAAGTGGCAATCCCATCTCGGCGTCGCCCGAAGGCTGCGGTGGATCCATTGCATCTTGCAGCCATTGATCAATCTGCTTGTTCGACAACACATCAGAGGCGGGAAGTTCATCGATCGATTTGATCCCGGAAAATTCGAGAAATTGATCCGTCGTGCCGTATTGAATCGGGCGCCCCGGCGTATCGGCGCGGCCCACGATGTAAACCAACTCACGTTCAAGGAGTTTACTGATACCCGCATCCGCAGATACCCCACGGATCGTTTCGAGCTCACCACGGGTGACAGGTTGACGGTAAGCGACGATAGCGAGCGTTTCGATCGCCGAGCGGCTTAACTTCAGTGGGGGCGGATCATTCCGCAGCACGCGGATCCAACGAGCATAGCGAGGATGCGTCATCAATCGATAGCCTTGCGAACCTTCGATCAGCAAAAGTTCATCGCCTTCCGTGCGCATTTCATTCTCCAACGTTTCCATCGCTTCACGGATTTGGGCCGCAGTCACGAGAGTCGGCACATCGCCGTAAAGTTCGAGATCTTCCGCATCATCCACTTCGATCTCCGTGGCTTCCTCACCCGTAATTTCTGGTGGCGAGGCCGGAGATTCAGCGCTTTCGATGGCGGCAGCAGGCTTCTTTTCCGCGGCTTCATGAAAGCGGGTAAACAATCCTTGGATGTCCTTGATTGATAAGGGCTGACTCGATGAGAAGAGGAGCGCCCGGAGCACTTTTTTCAGATTAAAATCCATGCGAATATAGGTTCATGAGTGAATGAGGTGCGAGCAAGGTGAAGCAATCCCTAAAGTATTCGTCTGCGCAAGGAATGAGCGAATGACTCAAATTCTAGACATGCGGCTTGCCCGCACGGTCGCAGTCTGGTTCGCTGCACCACAATTGTCATGAACGCCGATAAGCCAAATTCAACCCTCCGTAAATACTCCTCCATAGTCGTCGACGGCGATGATCGCGCCCCCGCCAGATCCATGCTGCGCGCGGTCGGTTTCACCGATGAAGACTTTAAGAAACCTCAAATCGCAGTCGCCTCTTCGCCCAGCGATATGACGCCCTGCAATGTTCATCTGGGAGAACTAAGCGATCGAGCACGCAAGGGAGTCGCTGACGCGGGCGGCAAACCGGTCTATTTCAACACCATCACCGTGACTGATGGCATCAGCATGGGCACCAAGGGTATGCGCTACAGTTTGGTTTCCCGTGAAGTCATCGCCGATTCGATCGAGACAGCCGTCGCAGCCGAAGGATTCGACGGATTGGTCGCAATTGGCGGCTGCGATAAGAACATGCCGGGTGCGATGATCGCGATCGCGCGACTCAACCGCGCGGCGGTCTTCATTTACGGCGGCACTATCCTCCCTGGATTCACCCCCGGCGACTGCGATCAGAAAAATCCACTCGATATCGTTTCGGTATTTGAAGCCGTCGGGAAACACGCCAAAGGCGAGCTCGACCAGGAAGGGTTGAAAGCCGTGGAGGAGTCTGCCATCCCCGGTCCAGGATCATGTGGCGGTATGTATACGGCCAACACCATGGCTTCGGCGATCGAAGCACTCGGGATGAGCCTGCCTAACAGCAGCGCACAGTTGGCCATCAGCGAAGACAAACGTCTCGATTGCGAACGCGCCGGTGCCGCCGTCATGGCGATGCTCGAAAAAGGCATTACCCCTCGCGATATCATGACGCGCGAGGCGTTCGAAAACGCGATCGTCACGTGCCTCGCCCTGGGTGGATCGACCAATCTCATCCTGCATCTTCTCGCGATCGCCCATGCCGCCGAAGTCCCACTCACGTTGAACGACTTCAAAGAAATCGGTGAGCGCGTGCCGCTACTCGCTGACCTGAAACCTTTCGGTAAATACAACATGAGCCACCTCATTCGCGTCGGCGGGATTCGCCCGCTCATGAAGATGCTGCTTGATCGTGGCATGTTGCACGGTGATTGCCTCACGGTCTCGGGCGAAACGCTCGCGGAATCGCTCAAGGATGTGGCTCCCTATGGTGAGTATCCGACCGAGCAGGATATTATTCGACCATGGGATCAGCCGATGAAAGCGGAAACTCACTTACGCGTGCTCCATGGCAATCTCGCGCCGGATGGTGCCGTCGGTAAGATCACTGGAAACGAAGGGCTCTATTTCAAAGGCACCGCCAAGGTTTACGAGTGCGAAGAAGATGCACTCACCGGTATTCTCGGTGGCGATGTCGTCAAAGGTGATGTCGTCGTGATTCGCAATGAAGGCCCGGTCGGTGGTCCCGGCATGCGTGAGATGCTTTCACCCACCAGCGCTGTCGCCGGTCGCGGGCTCATCAAGGATGTCGCGCTGATCACGGATGGCCGTTTCTCGGGTGGCTCGCACGGATTCGATGTCGGCCATATTACGCCGGAAGCGGCCAATGGCGGGCCGATCGGAATCGTAAAAAACGGTGATGCCATTGAGGTAGATGCGGTCAAAAACACCATTTCACTGCTCATCCCTGACGATGAATTCCACCTCCGTATGGCAGCCTACCAACCACCTCCACCCAACGAAACTCGTGGCGTGCTCGCCAAATACGCCAAACTCGTCTCCAGCGCCTCCGAGGGTGCCGTGACCGATAAGAATCTCTAAGCCCGCAATTTCCTCCATGTCCTGGTCTCGTTTCAAAACCCACTACTACCAAAACTCGGATCTCGGGCTCGGCCTCGATATCAGCCGGATCCCCTTCCCCGATGATTTTCTGGGCAAGATGGAAGCACCGATGCAGAAGGCGTTCTCCGATATGGTTGCGCTCGAGCAAGGCGTCATCGCCAATCCCGATGAGAATCGTATGGTGGGCCATTACTGGCTGCGTGCTCCCGAGCTCGCGCCAAGCGATGAGCTCCGTCGCGCCATTCAGGACACGCTCGCAGACATCAAGAATTTCGCGCAGCAAATCCACGCTGGAGACATCAAGACGGCCAGCGGCGCATCCTTCACCCACGTCCTGGTCGTAGGAATCGGTGGCTCGGCTCTCGGTCCTCAACTTGTGAATCACGCACTGGGCCAACCGAGTTCAGATAAGATGGTCGTCACGTTTTTCGACAACACTGATCCCGATGGCATGGACTACGTGCTGGATAGTTTGGGCAGTAATCTCGCCAAAACACTCGTCATCGTCGTTTCCAAATCCGGCGGCACGGTGGAAACGCGCAACGGTATGCTTGAATCCGCCGCCGCGTTCAAAGCCGCCGGAATCGATCACTCCAAACACTTTGTCGCCGTCACCGGCGCTGGTTCGAAACTCGATCAAATCGCCAAAGCCGAGGGCTGGCTCAAAGACTTCCCCATGTGGGATTGGGTTGGCGGCCGCACCTCGGAATTATGTGCCGTCGGTCTCTTGCCCGCGGCTCTGCAAGGTCTAGATATTGATGAGATGCTCGCGGGCGCGAACGCGATGGATGCGGTGACGCGTTCGAACAACACGCAAGAAAACCCCGCC
>Ga0105055_10007874_pt1 | contig 14030 bp, 16 predicted proteins | sample BON03_FD_78090 | JGI IMG/M metagenome (GOLD analysis project Ga0105055, IMG submission 78090) | Freshwater microbial communities from Lake Bonney liftoff mats and glacier meltwater in Antarctica - BON-03 | ecosystem: Environmental > Aquatic > Freshwater > Ice > Glacier meltwater | place: Lake...
AAATGATCAGAGTTCAACCAGCGCGATCAAGGGCGACGGCTGAGTTTATTGCTCATTGAACGATTATAAAAAATGGACTCATGGAATTTGGCAAAATAATTTGGTAGATATGTCTACTGTTCTGACTAGGCTAAATATTTCTATAAAGGATGTCGCAGGTAGTTTTTACGGACCAGGTTGGTTTTACTTTGATAAAGGCAGTCCTGCCCTATTCCACTCCGGTAGCACCTGCGGTTTCAGCACGTATTCCATTAATATCCCAAGCCAAAAAACTTCGATAGTTTATTTTTCGAATATTGCAGGCAATTCTGAGCCATTTAAAAAAATACTGGAAGTATTAAATACAGAAGGAATCCGAAGTCCGGCCGAAGTGTTCAGTTTACACCAATTGACACGATAATTATTTTGCTTTTTAAAAAAAGTTAAGAAAAAATGGATTTAAAAGTTGATAAAGTATTCGAAAGAGTGAAATTCAATGAAAAAGCTCTAGAACAAGGGGAGTATGAAAATTGTATTTTTAGGCAATGTGACTTTTCAAACTCGAGCCTTTCTGAAATAAAATTTATGGAAGTTGAATTTATGGGTTGTAATTTGAGTTTAGTAAAATTGAACAAGACTGCATTTCGGGATGTAATTTTTAAGGAATGTAAAATGCTGGGAATGCATTTTAAAAACTGCAATGAGTTTGGGCTATCTTTTTCATTTGAGAACTGCCAACTCAACCACTCCTCCTTTTACAGGACAAAAATCAAAAAAACGAGTTTTAAAAACTCATCATTACTAGAGGTCGACTATACGGAATGTGACCTAACAGGTTGTGTTTTCGAAAACTGCGATTTTGCCGGAACTACCTTTGATAATACGATTATTGAAAATGCCGATTTTCGGACATCATTCAACTATTCTATTGATCCTGAAAAGAACAGAATCAGGAAAGCCAAATTTTCAATATTGGGAATTTCAGGACTTTTAGATAAATACGATATTGAAATTGATAGCAGTATTTAAACTGAAAATAGGAATACATCATATATTTATAAACCACCAAGTATTGAATTCCTCTATGTTTTTTACAAACTGACAACATTCTTTTAGTTAAACTTGCATTATTAACAAGCGTAGCAAACAGGCTTTAAAATTAAAATGAACGAAGATTTTTTTAATCATATATTCAAAAAGCAGCAAGATGCAGATGCCGTTCCTTCAAACAAGGAAATTTCAAAATGGGCACTGGAACTTATCAGACTGCTCTACCCTGAACAATCTAAACGTACACTTAGTTCTGTTGATGTATTAAAACAGGAGTTCCAAAGACTAGAAACCGAACTATGTCATATAATGGAAGCTACAAAAGCTTGTATTAATTGTGATAATTCCAAACTGGCAAAAGATTTTTTCGCACAGGTACCTGAATTATTCCGAGTGCTGAACACGGATATTAAAGCTATTTTCGATGGGGATCCGGCAGCGAAAAGCGAGTTTGAGGTAATCAGGGCGTATCCCGGTTTTTATGCAATCTCTTTTTACAGACTTGCTCATGCACTATACAATCTAGGCGTACCATTACTGCCAAGAATTTTTACTGAATACGCTCATTCAAAAACAGGAATTGATATACATCCTGCCGCAATAATAGGTGAGTATTTTCATATTGATCATGGAACAGGAATTGTTATTGGAGAGACCTGCAAGATTGGAAAACATGTGAAAATGTATCAGGGTGTAACCCTCGGAGCATTGAGCGTCCATAAAAGTATGGCTAATACAAAAAGACATCCTACAATTGAAGACCGGGTGGTAGTCTATTCGGGTGCAACGATACTTGGGGGCGAAACAATCATTGGCCACGATAGTATAATCGGAGGAAATGTTTGGTTAACTAAAAGTATTCCTTCGGGTTCGTCAGTTTACAATACATCTGAGGTCGTTATATCCAGCGAAAATAGTAATAAATAGTAATAAAATGGCAGGCATAATTGATCTGGTGGGAAATACACCACTAGTTGAAATTAAAAAACTAAACCCAAATCCAAAAGTTAAGATCTATGCGAAACTTGAAGGAAATAACCCGGGGGGAAGTGTAAAAGACCGTGCAGCACTTAATATGATCAGGAGTGCAATTGAGCGCGGAGAAATCAAAAAAGGTTCCAGCTTAATCGAAGCCACAAGCGGCAATACAGGGATCGCACTTGCTATGATTGCAAGATTATATGATCTTGAAATTGAACTTGTTATGCCATCCAATTCGACCCGAGAGCGGACTTTAACCATGGAAGCATTCGGAGCAAGGGTAACTCTACTCGAAGGAATAGAATTATGCCGTGACTATGCCGAAGAAAAAGCGGCAAAAGGTGAGAGTTTTTTACTCAATCAGTTTGCAAACCCCGACAATTCCCTTGCTCATTATAAAAGCACCGGTCCCGAACTATGGAATGATACTAAACAAAAAATTACTCATTTTGTAAGTTCAATGGGTACAACCGGTACAATTATGGGTTGCTCCAGATATCTTAAAGAGAAAAATCCTGAAATTCAGATTATTGGGTGTCAGCCTACTGAAAATTCATCAATTCCAGGCATTCGCCGCTGGCCACTTGAATATTTACCTAAGATTTTTGAGCCCGAACGTGTTGATCGCATCATGGATATTTCAGAAGCTGAGGCGACAGAAATGGCAAGAAAACTCGCCAAAGTTGAAGGAATATTTGCAGGAATGAGCAGTGGTGGAGCTGTATCAGCAGCTATCAGGCTGGCCTCAGAACTGGATGAAGGCCTGATCGTTTTTATAGCATGCGATCGAGGAGACAGGTATTTAAGCAGTACTCTTTTCGGTTAAACCTAATAACATAAATTATGGCAAAGAAAAAAATAGGTAAGATCGTATGGCATGATCTTACAGGAAATGACGCTGTACAAATCATCGATTTTTATCAGCAAGAAATTGGTTGGGAAAAGAAGGTTTAAGTATAGGTGAATATGATGATTTTTTAATCAAAAGCCCGGGTGATAGCTAGGTTATTGCCGGCATCTGCCATAAAAGGTGTTAACAAAGATCTCCCGGCACAATGGCTGATGTATGTCACTGTAGAAAATCTAGATGAAAGTATTGATACCTGTAAAAAACTTGAGGGGAAAGTTTTAGGTAATAAAAGAAAAATGGGGGATGGTTATTATTGTCTCATTCAGGATCCTGCAGGTGCCTATGTGATGCTAACTGAGTAATAAGCGCTTTGCATCCATATTAACCTAATTTACGAATATCCTTGATAAGTGCAGTTTGATAATGTTTTTCAATGATCTGATCAATGATCTTCTGAGTTATATCCGGATAATCTACTGTAATGAATCTATTTGATTCGATCCAATTATTGATCACCATATCAAAACTGTCGTCTAAATTTTTTATGACTGGCACTCCCATTTCACTTAATGCAACCGCATTTAATTGCTGTTCATATTGATTTTTCATAGGAACAACCAACAGCTTCTTCTTCATATACAATGCTTCTGCAGGCGTTTCAAAACCGGCACCACATAGTATTCCTTCAGAACTTGCCATACTCTTGATAAATCGCTCGTTATGTATGGGTTGAACAAAAACATTCTTAGTCCGAAAAGGCTTATGATTGTGTTTGGAAAACACATCCCAGTTCACGTTTTTAAACTTAGTAAGTTTAGTGATCAATCGAGGGTCATCATAAGCGGGTAAATAGACAGTATAATGTCCGTGATTCTGTATTTGTTCCTCTCTAACCTGCTTTCTGATTACAGGAGTGAAAATGTTTTCAGCATATGCTTTAAAATGAAAGCCATACTGTGCAGTATTGGGTGCATAATTTTTCAAGATCAGCTTTCCCAATACGTCGGTATTATCTGTTCTGGGAGTTTCATCGGAAAGAACTGCAGACTGATGGCTTAAACCAATGCAGGGAATGTTTTTTGAATAACATGCCCAGGCAGAAACGGGTTCAAAGTCATTGATTACAATATCATAATCTTCGACAGGAAGAGAGTTTATCTCTTTTACCAGTTTTGTAATATTAGATTTTACCATTGTTTTCCAAATATCAACCCCTCCAGACTTCCCAAAAATAAAACTCAGCCCACGCATTTTATATTCAAGCTGATAAGGTAGAATAAGGTCACCTTGAATACCACTGACCAGAATCTTAACTTCGCCATGTTTCAGGAGACAAGGAATTACATCCATAGCCCGGCTTAAATGGCCGTTACCTGTGCCCTGAATAGCGTACAGTATCTTCATTGATATTTAGTTTACAGCCTCTAATTTGCGAAAAATCAACGAGAAAGCCGATTTATACTTTAATAATTGGGAAATCTTCAGAAAAGGACAGGCATTTGAAATTGATGCTATGCAATAATTTAAAGTCCACACCATAATTCAAACTTCCTATCTGTGTAAATACAAATAGCTTGGCTTCAGTTTTAGCAAATAAAAAAAGCTGCCTTTTTAATGAGCAGCTTTTTTGTTTTCCACAGGCTTGTAGGAATAATATTAATACCAGATTATAAAATCAGAATCAATAATAAAATAATAATAATAATGGCTCCAACAGAAAGAAAAACACCGCCATTCATAGCTTTGGCTTCTTTTTTCATCTCAAGCAATTCGCTACGTAGTGCCTTACGATCCATACGGCTTAGCTCAGACTTGTCCATGCTTTTAATTTCTTCAACTCTGCGGGTGATCTCACCAGCGCGGGCGATCTGAGTTTCAGTCATTGAAGGCTTTGAATTGACATCATTTGCCATAGCTGAACTTGAAGCTAAAAGGATCGCTGTTAGTAAAAGGTAGATTTGCTTTTTCATTGTGTTTGATTTAGGTTTCTATTTTAATAATTAAAATCTTTAAAATTCACCAATTTTAAGACATTAACCTTAAGGCAACTATTGTTCCATAAACTTTATACTCAATTTAAAAGCTGAAATAGGTTAAACTTAGGACAATACTGTCCATAAATCAGGAATAACTGTACTTTAATTCACATAAATGTCTCTCACTTTTTGTGGAAAACGGAGTGCTGCATTCAAAATCATATTCCGGATATAATCATTTGCAGGGTAGGGTGTTAAATGCGCTTTTAATAAACTGACATCAGCCTGAATCAAATCTGAAGATATATATCCCATTCCAAAAAATTGACCATTCTCAATCAACAAACAACTTTTTTCTTCAAAAGTACGGCCTTCATCAATCAGCAAAAAACCAGGTAAAATCGAACTTAGACTGTTTAATGCTATAATTACACGCTCATTATACAATTCAACAGGTTCAAGCTGTTCACATGCCCCTTTGCAGGATTCCTCTCCAAAAGAAGTACAAGGATCAGAATTGCGCTGCACAAAACATAGCTTCGGACAGAGGTTAAATCCTGTAATCAGGCTTTTGATCAAATTATATCCTTCAAGTATTTCATTGAAAGTATAGTGCGGTTTTGAGAACTTCTTCTTCCTATCAATTATCAGACGCATATAGCCATTCTGATCCTCAAATGAATACAATGCAAATGCATATTCAAACCTTTTTAAAGATCGGTTATAAGCTGGCCACAAACGTTTAATCTCAACTGCTTCAAGAATCAATGACATTAGCTCGGTACCACATACCTGAAAGGTGATGTGATGAATTTCTCTCAAAAAATCCTGCTTTTGTCTTCCGGGTTTATTATTTGTAAAGTGACTTGCTACTCTTTTCCGGATATTTTTGGCCTTCCCTACATAAATCACTTTCGACTTTGAGTTATGGAAATAATATATTCCCGGAACTGAAGGGAGTTTATCCATATCCTCCTTTGGAAGATGGGGTGGCAGAGATTGTTCCCTTGATCTTAGATTCAGAGTTTTACCGATATGCCCTTCCATATCCTGCTCGATAAGCATTGAAAAAAGTTTTGCAGTTGCCAACGCATCACCGAATGCGCGATGTCTGTCCTGAATTTCAATTCCTACCTCTTTACATAACCTTCCCAGACTATACGAAGCTAGTCCGGGAATGATTTTTCTGCTTAGGCGAACCGTACAAAGTTTTTTTGTCTGCAAACTAAAACCGGCAGCTGCCAGATGAAAATGAAGAAATGAAAAATCGAAATTGACATTGTGTGCGACAAAGACTTTATCATGCAGGAGTTCATAAATCCGATGGGCTACTTCCTGAAATTTAGGAGCTGTCTTTACCATTTCATCATCTATTCCGGTTAATGCCTGAACATAAATTGGAATTCGTTGTAAAGGATTGATTAATGTCCTGAATTGTTCAATAACCTGTTGGCCATCGTGTACCAATATTGCAACTTCAGTAATTCCGTTGGCGCTTGCATGACCTCCGGTGGTTTCAATATCGACTATAGCATACATTTTTCAAGGGCTCTCAATTCTTCAAAGATATAAAAAATTGAAATACTAACAATATTAGTAATTTTAATAATAACAAGCAGGTATTTATAACTATTTTTTGATGGGCTTAAGCAAATATTCAAGTCCGTTAAGCTTGATTTCATACATCGTAGCTAAAAGGATTCCAATTTTACCAGCCGGAAATCCATTATTCTCATACCAAACCAAGTAATACTCCGGCAAATTGCAAATAAGCCTGCCCTTGTATTTACCGTATGGCATAGCTATAGTAACCAGATCTTTAAGAATTTGAGGATTCATCCCGGTGCTTTTTAATGGCTTTACTTTTATAAATGAACTGAAGGTAGAGATAGGCAAATAAGGTGATTACTGCAGCTACATAGAAGATTGGGGGTATCATACTAACATCAGTAACATATAAACTGCCGGCAAAAAAAGCACCCAAACCTATACCCGCTTCAAGAGCAATATACATCGTTGCAACTGCTTTCCCACGATGATCGGGATGACTTAAATCGATGATCCAAGCGGTAATCGCCGGTGATAACATTCCGGTTGCTATACCATAAACAGCAGATCCAATCATCAGGTTGATTGGCGAATCAGCAATCCCAATCAACACCAGAGATATCGCGAGAATGATCAGTGATAGCCTAATTATAAGAACTCTGCCGATACTATCAGACAGCTTTCCGGATATAAAGCGTATTAGCAGTGAAGAAATGGTAAATACCATAAAGAAAAGACCCTTATTAGAAACACCAAGATGTTCTCCCCAATCCGAAATAACTGTAAGAATAATCCCATAACTCAGGTATGAAAGAAAGGTAATAAAAGCTGCTACCAAAACCCTAACTTCAATAAGCTCTCTACGGTTTATCTGCATCATAGAAAACCGGAAAGGTTCCTTTTTCTCTAAGGTCTCCTGCATATTCATCAGGATCACAATAGACAGGAGTGCAAAAACTGAAGAACAATAAAACATAGCATTGATGGAGAACATTTCAGTCAATTCACTGCCAATTGCAGGACCAATTGCAAGTCCGGTACTAAAACATAGCCCATGAATTCCCATAGCTTCTCCCCAGCGGTTACCAGGAACTATATCAGCAACGTATGCTGCCGTTGCAGTCGGTTTAAACCCTGTAGAGAATCCATGAAATAACCTTAGCCACAAGAAGCCGGCAACGCTGGTCAATATCGGATATAATAAGCCGCAAACAACGCAGACAAAAGAGCCCACAGCCATAACAGGTACCCGGCCAATCCTATCAGTCAGTTTCCCGCTAAATGGCCTCGATATGCCCGCAGAAAGCGTAAAAAGTGCAATAATATAGCCTTTGTATTCTGCACCTCCCAGACTTGTTAGATAGGCCGGGAGTTCCGGAATCAACATATTGAAACTGGCTGAAAACAAGAAAGAACTCAGGCATAAAAGTGCAAATTGAATAGTATAGATAGAATGATTTTTACCAGACATAGTTTAAAAACTGCGTGGCTAAAGTAATAAGAATTTCATTTAAAAATGTCGAAATAAAAAGAACTTCAGCAACAACTCTCCGGGAAAGAAAAAGAGGCAAATACATTGAATAAGGCAATCCAAGAAGCCATTCAAAAAGAAATCTTAGCTGAACAACGCAAAGAAACAGAACGCAGGAAACAGGCTACTCTTGCTAATTCAAAACCAAAAACCAGTGGTGATAAATCCAAACCTGCTAAAGCTATTGAGAGTGGTTCAGCCATTTTAGCTTCAAGTCCGGAGAATACAAAACTTTCTTCTTCCTATCTGGGTAGCCGTGGTCGTTTGCAAAAACCTGCTCAAGGAATTATAACCCAGGGTTTTGGACAACATAAATTCAATAACGTTACCATTTTCAATCCCGGAATTAACATTAAAACAGCAGTAGGAACCAATGTTTATGCTGTTTATGCCGGAAAGGTGAGTAAAGTAATTTATCTGGTCAATTCTTATACGGTCATCATACGTCATGGGGAATATTTTTCGATTTATTCTAAGTTAGGAATCCAAGTGTAACTTCCGGCCAAGAGGTATCAGCCCGACAGAGCCTCGGTACTGTTGCCACAGATCTAAGTGAGGACTTAACAGAAATGCAATTCCAGATCTGGAAAGGTGGCACTCCTGTAAATTCATCAGGATTGATATCACAATAAATTAAAGTTCAATATTTCGAAAAGTGTTATTAATATATTATTAATTTAATATTAATATTATATTATGTAAGTTTGCAACCTTCAAAAAATAAAGATTCATGGCTGAACAAAGAGCTATTGTAAGTGTATGGAGAGATAACTGGCATTCCTCTGATTATAGAAAGAAATGTATTACCGGATTGATCCTTGTATCGTTTATTCTGCTTTCACTGCCATTCTTTTATCAGGCAATTGAGCAGAGAAATGGGATCAATTTCAATGATTATTTACTTGCCTGGCTACCAGCATATGACCTTTCTCTTTTTATTTTCATCACAATCTGGTCGATGACAATATTAACATTTAGCCGTTTCAAGAAAGATCCAAACTTTTTTTTAACATTTCTCTGGGGTTTTATCCTTATTAATCTTTCGCGCTTTGTCTCCATCGGACTCATTCCACTCGATGCTCCTGCAGATCTTATACCTATTCACGACCCGATTAGCAATCAGTTTTACGGGCCGAAATTTATCACCAAAGATCTGTTTTTCTCGGGGCACACGGCCGCCATGTTTTTGATGTTCTTATGTCTTAAAAAAAGAACAGATAAAATCCTTGCACTGGCAGCAACAATTTTTATTGGAATAGCAGTACTTTTGCAACATGTACACTATACAATGGATGTGTTGATGGCACCTGTGATTACCTATTTCATTTGGGTTGGCTCAAAGAAAATTGTGGAATCTTAATTATACTAATCTATTTGCTATTCGCTTCAATCAGGAAAATTCTTATCAATCATTAACTGGATTAATCCATCCACCAAACCTACTCTTGGAACGAATATTTGCTTAACTCCACCCCATTTCATCACCGTCAGATAAATCTCAGAGGCCGGAATAATAACATCTGCCCGATCCTGATTCAATCCAAGTACATTAATCCGATCTTTTAGGGAAAAAGAATTGAGGTAAGTATATAATTCTCTGAGCTTTGTGAAAGTTAATGGGGCACCATCTTTTCCCTCAGCCATTTTAAAAAGCTTATTAATATTTCCTCCGGTTCCGATACCCGAAAGGTTTTTATGAGTTTGCGCGACATTCTTCACCCAATCCTTCAATTCAGACCAGGTTTCATCTTTATCTTGGTTGTCCAGAATCCTGATACCACCAAGATTGAATGAACGGGAAGATATTAATTCTCCATCGCTAAAAACTGACAGTTCAGTACTTCCGCCACCGACATCGATGTATAAATAATTCTTCTTACGTTCGAGGCTTTGTTCAATATGGCTGGCATAAATTATATTTGCTTCTCGCTGCCCTTCCACTATTTCAAGGTCAATTCCTGCTTCAGCTTTAATTTTTGCAACAATTGAATCACCATTTCTTGCCTCACGCATTGCTGAAGTAGCACAGGCCATATAATCACTAACTTTATAAACATCGATCAAATTCCGAAATGCAACCATGGTTTTGATAAGCTCAACTGTTTTATTTGGAGATATTAACTTATCTAAAAAGGCGTCGTCACCAAGCCGCAATGGCACTCTGATTAGTGTATTCTTTTTAAAAGAAACAGTCTTGTTATTTTGTATAACATCAGCAATCAACAATCTTACGGCATTCGAACCGATATCTATGGCAGCGTATCTCAAGGTATTATTTTTTATATTTTAAATAGGTATATATGTCAGTCTGGGCACGGCTGAGAATCTTTGTGCCAGTTTTCCGGTAGCGATTATTATTAAATTCATTTATTTCCCTTGCCTTTGTATTGTCCTTCAGCTGAATGTTAATAATATCCAAAATTTCAGATTTAATCTCCTCATCTAGAATTGGGAACCCTACTTCTACCCGATGATCCAGATTTCTGGCCATCATATCGGCGGAAGAAAGGTATACAATTTCTTTTCCGGAATCTCCGAATACCCAAACCCGGGCATGCTCAAGATAACGATCTACTATACTTATTACCTCAATATTTTCGCTAAATCCTATAAGTCCCGGAACCAGACAACACATACCGCGAATGATTAGTTTGACTTTAACCCCTGCATTATTAGCTTCATATAGTTTTTCAATAATAGCTAAATCGGTTAAGCTATTCATTTTAAGTATTATTCTGGCCCCATTTCCGGATTTTGCATTTTTTATTTCTTTGTTAATCAACGCATTTAGTTTCTGCCTGCTTTCAAGAGGGGAAACAATTAACTGCTTGTAGCCACTGTAAAAAACCTGCTTCTTAAGACCATCAAAAAATGTTACAAGTTCAGATGTAATTAATGGATTTGCAGTAAAGAGGCTATGATCACAATATAGTTTTGCTGTCTTTTCATTAAAATTTCCGGTAGCAAGATTTGCATAATATTTATTCTTTCCCTTTTCAATCCGCTTAATCAAACAGATTTTTGAATGAACTTTATAATCGGGCATCCCATAATTAACAACCACTCCCTCTTCTTCAAGCCTGTTCGTCCAGTAAATATTTGCTTGTTCATCAAACCTTGCTTTAAGTTCAAGCATACAACTCACTTTTTTACCATTTTTTGCAGCATTGATCAGCGCATGAATAATTCTCGAATTTTCAGCCAGACGATACAGGGTAATATTGATCTCCCGAACCTTAGGATCGATAGCGGCTTCTCTAAGGAAATGAATAATATAGTCGAACGACTGATAAGGCAAATTGATCAGGTAATCCCTCCTGGCAATCTGAACAAAGATACTGCTTACACTTGAAAGCTCATTTACCGGCAGTGGCACCAATTTAGGATACTCCAGTTCAGGCCTGCCGACATTTGGGAAACTGATAAAATCCTTAAAATTATGATATCGGTTACCTGGAATAAGACCATCGGCTGTTAAGTCTAATTCAGCTACCAGATAAGTGAGCATTTCAAGAGGCATATCAGTATCGTACAATAAGCGCATTGGCTTTCCTTTTCCTCTTTTTAAAAGGCTTTCAGAAAGGGCATCTATGAATTTTTCACTAACATGAATATCCAGATCCAATTCAGCATCTCTTGTTAACTGCACAGAATATGCCTCAATACTGTCATATTCAAAAATAAAGAAAATATCATCCAGACAATACCTAACAACATCATCAACCAATGTTATGAACTTAAGATTATTAGTTTCAGGAAGTGCAATAAAACGGCTTGAGACATCGGTTGGAATCTCGATCAGTGCAAATCTGCTTTTATCTTTATTTTTTGAATGAACCAGTCTTACAAAAAGATATATAGCCCGATCCTTTAGTTCTGGAAATGGTTCATTTTTATTAATCATGACCGGAACGAGTGTTGATAGAATCTTTTCCCTAAAAAATTCTCTAACAAATGAACCGCGTGTAACATTTAGCTGAGTTTCATTAATTAAAAAAATCTTTTCCCGCTCCAGCTCCTTGACTATGACATCTTCATATAAATGATTGAATTTTCGTTCCTGTTTGACAACGATGCTCTTTATCTGATTTAATATTTTTCGGGGACTAAAACCCAAAATAGCTTTTGATCTAGTATTTAAGTTCGATAGCCTGCTCAGTGTGGCAACCCTTACCCGATAGAACTCATCAAGGTTTGAAGAAAAAATGGCCAGAAAGCGGATTCGTTCAACCAATGGCACTGACTTGTCAGCGGCCTCCTGCAGTACACGGTCATTAAAATATAACCAACTGACCTCACGATTTATTAGCGGAATATTCTTAGGCATTGGCATAAATAAACAATCCCGCACCTATGGTCGGGACTGTAAAATTCAAAAATTAATATTAACAAAACATTAACATCACGTTAAGTGTAAAACGTGAATTGCATTCATTTATATTATATCAGTTGATGAAGGCGTTACAGACTCTACTGATTTAGCTGGGACTGGTTTAGTAGCTGGTTTTCTGGTTCTTGGAGAAGTTGTCTTTGCTTTTACTTTGGCAACTTTACTTACTACAGATTTAGTGGTAACCGCTTTAACCGGCACTGATTTGGGGGCTGCTTTAGGAGTAGTACTCTTTTGTGCTCTTACTCTTGGTTTAATTGCAGTCGACTTTGAAGAGCCTGTACCTGCAGTTACAAGTCTGGGCAATTTTTCTTTTACAGCAGCTTTACTAACTCTGGCAACCACTTTTTCGGCTTTCTTAACTGCAGAAACTACAGATTTACCGGGCGAAACACCCGCCTTACTGATACTTTTTTGCTTTATGCTTTTGGGTTTGCTTTCTAATTTATCCTCAACCGCATTCTTAACATCTTTATACTTTCCAGCAATCTTCTTGGCTAATGCCTTACTTGTTTTTTTAATTTCCTTTGAGAAGTTCTCTGCATCATGCCCTAGACTCTTCATTACGTCAAAGAACTTTTCAGAGATAGTTAATTCCAATTCTTTTTTAACAACTCGCTTTGTTTGCTTTTTTACAACCTTTCCGGATGTTTTTACTTTATTTGCTTTCATAATTTTTCTATTAGAGAAATGTGATCTTTAAATGCAATATTTAAAGATATTAACAAAAATTGATTAACCATATAATAATAATTATGCCAACATTTGACATCGTGAGTAAGATCGACGGACAGACCCTCGATAATGCAATTAATACAGCCAAAAAAGAAATACTTAACCGCTATGATTTTAACGATTCCAAAAGCAGTGTAGAACTCGACAAAAAAACAAATGAGATCACCATTATCACCGAAAATGATATGCGTCTGAAAGCTATTCAAGATGCGATTATTTCTCGGATGGTTAAACATAACCTTGATCCGGGAAGCATGGATCTTGGTAAGGAACAATATGCATCAGGAAACATGCTCCGAAAAGAGATTAAGATTAAGGAAGGAATTGATAAGGAAGCTGCAAAAAAGATCGTCAAAAAAATAAAAGATAGCGGACTGAAAGTTCAGGCCTCTATCATGGATGATCAAGTCAGAGTACAGGCAAAGAAAATAGATGATCTGCAAGCTGTAATTGCACTATGCCGGAGCGATGATTTTGGACAGCCATTACAGTATATTAATATGAGAAACTAATCTATAATTGAGAATGGCAAATTGAGAGTTGTTTCAATATCAATTCTCAACTTTCAATTCTCAACTAATTAAACTGTCTTCACGTCTTTCTCATCATAATCATCAATATCCATGATGTAGCCATTCTGTATCAAAAATTCGAACAAATGTTTTGATTCTTTTGATACTGGCATATTCCGTGTGGTAATTATCTGCTTGTTTTTCTTATCAAGGTATGGATAGGCATAGAGCCTTACATTCTTACTGAAGAGATCACTTATATATGCTAAAAGCTCATCTGTGTAATTTTCACCGTAATTTCCGGAATTAAATATATTTTTCAGGTTTGCAATATTCGTTGAAATACCAACACTTTTGGGACTACAGCGCGAAAGATATTGCGCCAGTTTATGATTCCGAGCAAAGTCTGAAACGATTACGTAATTACCGGTAGTACAAAGCTCTTCAGCACGTTTAGCAAATTTTTCAAGATCCTCAT
>Ga0105055_10007876_pt1 | contig 14029 bp, 11 predicted proteins | sample BON03_FD_78090 | JGI IMG/M metagenome (GOLD analysis project Ga0105055, IMG submission 78090) | Freshwater microbial communities from Lake Bonney liftoff mats and glacier meltwater in Antarctica - BON-03 | ecosystem: Environmental > Aquatic > Freshwater > Ice > Glacier meltwater | place: Lake...
AAATCGATTTTTTAAAACTACTAGTATTGGATAAAAGCCATCAAATGCTAATTTCTTAATAAACAAGAGTATCTTGTTGAAAGAAAAGAACCTGATGGCTATCCGTGAGGTAACCAGAAGCTTGTGGAATCACTGAATTCACATTTTTAGGATATAATTAGCATTTCGAACCAGACTGGTTCAGACTTCATTCCACTATTTTCTTTGATCACCTATCCGCACAAGTATCTTTGGATCCGAAAGCATTCTCGAGACATTATTTATTCGTAGTTTCAATAAATTTCAGTTCTCAAGATAATGATGTCTAGGCCAAGTAAACACTAGCTTGTAGTTGATTGAACTTTTCTATTCACGAAAGGAAACATTAAAAACAATTTTTAGCAATATTCATGAAAGGTCATAACCTGTTAATAGCAATTACAAAACTTTTATTGTTTAAGTTTAATTAAAAACTGTTGCTATTGTAGGTTGATACCGGTACTAAGTGTATTAGAGATGTATCCTGCTCGATTTTCTGCCATTCAATATATTTCATAACCAGCATGGAGATTCCGAACGAGCAAGCATTCCGAGATGCGTTGAATCATGTAAGTTAGTACACACCCTGAACTCACATTCGTTAATTCATTCTCTCAGGATGGATTGGTAGTCGCCTACTTCTGGGCTAGCTTTCATGAAGCGTGTCAACCTCTTGGGCAGCTCGATCAAGTTGTGAAGGTGCTTCAATCTAAATACCCGGAAACTAGATTTCTGAAACTGGAAGCTGAATCTCTCTGTGACATTGCCGACAGTTTAGGCGTATCGATGGTTCCAGCCTTCGTTTTGTTGAAGTCCTCCAATAAACTTGACCTAATCGAAGGGGCGAATCCCGGTATGTTACAATCCGCCATCGAGAAACAACTTCACAGCAAAAACGAGGAAGGCGAAAAAAGCAAAGTGAAGAAACTCATTGAATCTTCTCATGTAGTCGCATTCATTAAGGGCAGTGCTAGTGCTCCGTTGTGTGAAGATAGCAAATTACTGCTTTCTATGTTGAATGATGCATCAGTGCCCTATGTTACGTTTGACGTATTACACGACAGTCACAGTTTGAAAGAGATCAAAACCAGTCCGCCTTTATTGTTTATAGGTGGGGAATTGATCGGTGGAATAGAAATTGTGAAGGAACTGGTTGAGAAGCAGCAACTCAAGGCAGTGGCTACAAAAAGACTACCGTTGAAAGCATCTGCTCCAATTCGAGTAGTCGACGATGAATATTTGAAAAAACTGGTTTCTCGAAGCGAGGTTTTGCTTTTTATGAAAGGGTCTCCTGAGTCACCTTCTTGTGGATTCAGTTCGAAAATCGTCAAAATTCTGCAAAACGCCGGGATTGAATTTGACAGTTTTGACATTTTAAAAGACGAGACTGTTCGCCAAGCTTTGAAAACGTTTTCAAATTGGCCTACATATCCACAATTGTATGTCAATGGTAAATTGCTTGGTGGACTGGATATCCTACAAGAGATGCAAGAGGATGAAGATGATCTAGCCGAGGCACTTGGTATCAAATCACTTAATACCCGATTGAAGGAGTTGATACACAAGTCCCCAGTAATGCTGTTTATGAAAGGAGATCGTACGGAGCCTCGATGTGGGTTTTCTCGCACGATGATTTCCATTTTGAATCAGTATCAGGGGGTTTCATTTGAAACTTTTGATATTCTTTCGGATGAGCAAGTGAGACAAGGACTTAAGGAGTTCTCTAATTGGCCTACCTATCCGCAGTTGTACGTGAATGGTAAACTCGTGGGCGGATTGGACATCGTTAAAGAGATGCAAGAAGATGAAGAGCTTGAAAGTTTATTGAGGGCTCAGCTGTGAAACCCTTGTTTATGTAAAAGCTTTTAATTAAAATGAAGTTGAGTTTTTTAATTTTAAAATCCTGTGTGAAATGGCAATTTTGTTTTTGATTTTTTGATACCGGTATCTCGGTATTATGAATGTATTATTTGATTGTTTTCATCATTTTGAATCATCAAGGGAGGTACAAGGAAATGCGACGGTTTACAACTCAACAAGCATTCAAGGTAGACAATCCATTCAATGGATCCACCTACTGCACCATCCAGTTGCTGACTGAGGATGCAGTGAAGACACTTGTACAACGATCCCAATCCGCACAAAGCACGTGGAAGCATGTCTCATTGCAAGAACGCATTAGAGTGTGCACCAAATTTATGGAGTACTTTGAAGTGAACAAGGACGAAGTTGCGAAGGACATATCAGGTCAAATGGGGAAACCTGTGAAACATGCTTTGGGTGAAATCGGAGGACTCGGAGAACGCACCCGCGCGTTCATCGACATGGCACCGACGGCACTATCTAACTTTCCTATTGGTCCCACTACCAACAACAAAGACACGATTAATTTCAGTCGCACCATTGTCAAAGAACCCGTTGGTACAGTGCTCACTTTGGCACCATGGAATTATCCATTGCTCACTGCTGTTAATTCAGTTATTCCGGCAGTTCTTGCGGGAAACGCAGTTCTTGTCAACCATGGATTCCGAGCCCCTCTCGTATCGGAACATTTCCAAAAGGCCTTTGAATACGCCGGGGGACCACCCGGTCTGGTGAGTTCCTTGAAATGCGATTATGAAACTTTGCACCGAGGTATTCGAGCGGGGTTGTATGACTTTGTTTCATTCACAGGGTCTGTACCAGGTGGAAGAGCGGTACAGCAAAGTGTTGCTGCTGCTAATGAGAGACAATTTATTGATGCGACATTGGAGTTGGGAGGCAACGACGGTGCTTATGTGAGTGAACAATGCAAGCTTGGTGCAGCAGTTGCTACAATTGTGGATGGTGCCATGTTCAATGCAGGCCAATCATGTTGTGGAATAGAACGAGTGTTTGTGCATGAGTCAATGTACGATTCTTTTATTGAGAAGGCTAGACAAGAGATACTTGATACATACAACAATCTAGGCGACCCAACAGAAGCGGACACTGTGATGGGCCCCATGGCTCAGCCCCAAGCTACAGAACACCTGTCCAATCTTGTTCGCGACGCCACTTCAAAAGGGGCCAAAGTTGTCCTTGGAGGAAAAAAAACAGACCATCACAATGCGCGGTTCTTCAGTCCTACCCTGATATCCGACTGTGACTCGTCGATGATGGTGATGAAAGAGGAATCCTTTGGTCCGTTGTTGGCTGTTCAGAAGGTGGGAAGTATGGATGAGGGTATTAGAGGTATCAATGGGTCTCTCTATGGGTTGACTAGTGCCATTTTCACGCAAAATAAGGAGGAAGCGAGTAGGTTTGGGGACCAAGTAGATGTCGGAACGGTGTTTATGAATAGAGCTGATTATTTGGATCCTTATATGCCATGGCAAGGAAGGAAATTGACTGGCAAGGGTCTTTCGCTGTCTCAATTCGGATTTGAGGCGTTTACAAGGCTGAAAAACTACCACTTCAAGTTCATCTAGTTCTACAATAAACATTTGGTTCAAATTTGAATAATTAATTTAACTACTTGGAGTAGGTATTTCGTTTTTAAATCCCGATAGTGCTCTAGCAGCAGCCAGGGACGCCAACCACTCTAATTCCGAGTCGTTTGGCAGTTTATTATTACTATTTTCTATCATATCCGACGTCTTCGTTTTCAGAAATCCGTCAGTTCCGAATGTGTTTAACTTATTAAGCCATCTTTTCTTCATAGGCATTTCTTCATTGGTAACTTGCACAGGTACATCCTTGGCCAGTTCCATCATCGATCTGATCTCAGCTCGAACTTTTTCAAGTATCGCTTCTGATTCTAATTTAAGCTTCTTCTGAGGAGCTTCCATTGTTTCCGTGACATCAGATTGAATGGATGTGTTGGACTGAACAGAATTATTTCGCTTACGAGATCGAGGTGTTTCAGGGCAGCCGAGATCTATAGCCAATTTGGCATTCCATCTATTTTTAACTGCGTTCTCTGTCCGCCCTGGTAAATATCGAGCAATCGCTGCCCATTTGTTTCCTTTTTCAGCCCTTAGTTTGACTATTAGTTCGTCTTCTGTTTGCGACCAAGGATCTTTTTTAACTTCAGGCATTAAATGATTATGCCACCTTTCTCTACATTGCTTTCCATTTCGACCAGGTACTTCGCGTGCGATGCGAGACCATTTACCAGGACCAAATTTTTCTAATGCGACGTTCAACATAGTATCTTCTTCGTCGGACCAGGCCCCCTTCTTAATGTCAGGATTAAGGACCTTCTGCCATCTATGAGCACATTGGGCGCGGGTGCGGTTCGTCAAGGAAGCAGCAACCATCTTCCAATTCTTTCCCTGATGAAGCTGCACTGATTTGACTAATAAGTCGTCCTCTTCTTGTGTCCATGGTACGCGATCATCGGTCATGTTGTTTGAAATATATTTTATTGGTTCTGGGTTTGGGTTATGAATCATGGATAATATATGTGGAGATAGATTATTTTCAAATGATTTCAAAATAACGAATACATTTTCAAGCCGTTGGTTGCACCGAAAACAGTGATATATGCATGCAAACGTGTGAAGATAATTCGGGTTCGTTTATCAGTGACACATAAATTTGCCATTTAACGGCCCTTCTCACTTTTCAACGATCAGATTTTGAGAAGCCATTTTTTTGTTAAGGTGGCTTACCAATAGTTACGATATACTAAAAACAACGGTATTTTTTCCATTCAACGACTCAATATATTTGTGCATAACGGCATTAAAATCAATGAATCATGTTTGGAGAACGGATAGATAATAAACGGCTAAATAATATCTTATTTTCTCAAACTATCCATTCTTGTGGAAAGCGAAGAAAAGAATTCTTCTTGTTTTAATCCTGGAGAATAATTCTGCGATTTCGAATAGATCAATTCTGATATCTCTTGCACATCCTTCTCTAGCTGAGATTTGTGACATTTGAAATAATGGTCATTGTTAAACAGTGTTGCCAATGGAGGGATAATCCCTGGTCTACGTGACTCCTTCTTCTGAACCCGAGTAAGCCTCACTTCGTTTTCACGAGTTGCATTTCGCTCAAAGAAAGTTCTGAGCTCTCCCATGGTGATTTTAGAAGATTTAACAGCTTGAACAGCCGGACGAACCCATTTTGAAATGCTTTTAAGAACGTTTTCTTGCTGGAATCTGTGATCTAAAAACAAAATCGTCCCATAATCTTCACGATGCCGAATACAACGACCCAACCTACCGATTTTAACTAATGAATAACATGATTCTAGAGAAAGAAATAGAATCAACTTACGCTTGATTAAGAGCCCGGAATGCCTGCAGATTGTACCATGTTCTTCCATTCATTGCATCTCCACTTTGGCAATTGCTCGCCTGCCACTCCATTTTCAATTTGATTCTCATGTCGCCTATATTAGGGTATGGAATACCACATATCATTACAGCACGGGCAGCAGTATCTTTAAAATCAATCCCTTCTGCCAATTTCCCACGGAATACACAAAAGAACAAAGCACCTTTCTGTGCAACAGCTTCCAGGTACTTTTGCATTTGTATGTCCAAATTGGGTTCTTCGCCTTCCACAAAAACCGTTTTAACGTCATTCAAACTTTTCCATATATCTCCTTTCTTCCAGAGGTTGAGACAGGAATTCATAAATGAGTAAGACGGAAAGAAACAAAGTGTGCCGTCCGGTATTTCTTTGCAGTACTTTAGCATGCAGCGTCCTAACGCATCAACGTATTCTTCGCTCTTTTGATTGGAGAAAGTTGCTTCTAATTTCACACGATTCTCGTAAGCTACTACTCTACTGAACACCTGCTGTTGTACGTTAACAACATGGGGAGCTTCGAGTTTATGGTTAAACGCAACTCCAAGTTCGTGTGCGAATGAATTCAACGGGGCCAGCGTACCAGAGGCCAGAACAATCGACCGACAGCAATCAGCTAAGGCCTTAAAAGCAACTGCAGCATTCAAGCACCAGAAACACAACTGATGGTCCCCCTTCCCATTTGGTCGTACCACCACCTTAAAGTCCCGAGCGTGAACGCCACCGTCCGACAGAATGAAATTGAAAACACCGAACAGCTCATCCAGCACAGAGACAATGCTCGGCGGCAATCCTTCCTCTTCGTCATCTTTGGATTTCAAACTAGTAGTCAATGTATCCAACATCTCCGTTGATAAACCTGTATTTTCATGAAGCAGCACTACCGATTCAGGGCCTCCCAAAACTACCGTGCTCTCTTGACACAATCCCTCATACCATCCGGTAAAACTGCTCACAAAGCTCACTAGTGCTTGGTGTTTTTCAAAAACCTGAATTTCAGAACGGAGTTTAATAACTCTCGAAAGACTTAATTCACAGGAAGCCGCATCACGTGCAACGTCCTCTATGTTATGGGCCTCATCTATGATTACAACAGAACCTTGAATCTTTGAATCTAGTCCCATTGCATTTCTTGTTGAGGGGCTCATTAAATAGTTGTAAGGGCAAAAGATAACATTAGCTCCTCCTCGTTGCACCATTTGTCTCGCGATGTAATACGGACATTGGGTGCGTTCAGTTGCTTTTTCCACCAAATCTTTCATTCTTTGAGTATTTTAATTGAAATTCAAGAACTGCTTACCTTCTATATCTAATATTCTTCCGGAATAGCCACCTAATTTTCCCGTGCTATTGGAATTAAATTTGCATCCTTTTCCTTTCGCAGATAAAACAGCCAGGCGTTTACATTCGTCATTGCGTCCTGAGCTGGTGTCAAATTTGCGGGTGACTTTTGGATTCACGCAGTAGCTCTTCCGACTTGCTAGCACCGTCATGTTAATCCCATCGAGAAGCTCGGCTGGAAGGCCCTTCAGTTCTTTAACCATCTGCTTCAATTGCGAATGAGTGCGAGAGGCAAAGAAAATAGTTTCTTTGCGAATGGTGAACAACTTTCGTTTTTTAATTGCAACGTTTTCTTCTTCTTCAACTTGCTTGAACTTGATCTTTCTTTCCTCGACAAAATCATCATCGTCAACGTCATCTTCAACCTCTTTAAAATACTTGCTGGTTTTGTTTTCATTCTTGATTTCATGGTTCACTTGTTCGATTTTATTTCGAATCTCAACTTGACGATTGAATTCAAACTTTTGCCACGCCAAAGCCGAGCTCAAAATGGCCAATGTTTTCCCAGTACCTGTTGGGGATTCCAGTAGTCCATTTTCTCCTTTACGGAGAGCTTGGATCAGTTTGTTCATCAGTGCCAATTGCTGAGGAAATGGTTCACGGTTAAAAGGCACTTTGACGGTCGCTATATTATACTGCCGCTCCATTCCTCACTGCACTTTGAAAAAATACATGTATTCACGCGGTAGTACTCCTGAGTAAAATATAGTGTAAATATAAAATGTATATTTTGGACGAAGACCCAAAAGATATGTTGAGAAGATGTCCATCACTCCTCCATCGGGGATTCAGTACTCGAGCTTCCGTTTTCGGGTCGCAGACAGTGAAGGATTTGATCAACTTGCACGAGCATGAGAGCAATGTACTTGCTTGGACAGTTGACGAGAATACCAGTGTGTTTGATGCCACGCGTCAAATGGTGGATAATCGCACTGGTTGCCTCTGCGTAACAAGAGAAAATAAAGTTGTAGGTATCATCACAGAACGTACGTTTTATGTATTCTTGTTTCTTGAAATTGTGTATTGACGTGATGAATAGGTGACTACCTTACCAAAGTGCTTCACACTGGGAGGAAAGCAGCGACTACAAAGGTGAACGAGATCGCTACAATGGACGACAAGCTCATTGTGGCTGCCCCATCAGACACCATACAAGACTGCGTGGATGTACTGGTGGCCAAGAATATTCGACATCTTCCAGTTGCCGATGAAGACGGAGATGTGATTGCACTCCTGGACATTAAAGACGTAGCCAAGTCACTTGTGGATGAACACCAAGAGACTCTTCACACTCTTCACAAGTTCAGGCTTGTGTCTAAAATGCCAATTCATGATGGCTAATATTGAATTAACTTGTTCATTTTATCAGTTTCGATGCTTTTTTGTGTACTATCGCTTCAATGTTTTTATATCCACTTTGTTTACCGCTTCAACAATTTGGATATACCAAATTGGTATCGATACAAATTCAGGTTGGAATATAAATATAAAGTAAAATGATACATAGATAAACTAGTTTATACAAACTTACTTCTAAGAAACTTGACCCTACTCTAGAAGATGATCAAATAATTTCACTCCACGGTAGTTGTCCAGCACAGAAGAGGCTGACGGAGGAGCCCACAATCATTGAAGCGCCCCAAAGCTTCGATTTCTTCTCTTGCTTTTTTAACTGTTCAATCTCTTCCCTTTTCTGATGTCCCAACTTATACAAGTTAAACAGCGGCAATATAACTCTGCCAGAATTCCATTCAGGAGTGTAATATTCGATATTTCTCGCCTTCAAAACCTGCTCAACCATGTCCCTTAATATTGGAGTACCTTCTGTATTGAGACCTTTGCCGGTAATAACAACAAATGTAGAATGCTGGTTCTCCTTTTTCAGAATGAACTCCAAATCCTCTTTGCCGCCAAGTTTTTCAGTCTCAATGATATTGGCTAGCTCGAGAACTGCCTCGCCAAGTGCTTCTAAATGTGCCACCAAACTGAACATGGCCTGCGTGCGAGTCAAGTTGTGAAGATCCAAGTGATTAGATCCAACTTCTGAATCAAAAATCCCTTCCTTTAAGAGATTTTTGGAAACATTAAAATGATTTCGTGACGGCATCAACCGTGGCTGTTCAATCTTGAATATCTCACACCCGTATTGCGAGTCCTTGAATAAACTGGTGATTACGTTAATAGTCACGTCATCTGGATAAATACCTGTATTCTTCATTTCCATATACAACTGAAACGCTTCTTCGAGCATCTTCTTTCTTGCCAAATGGGTGAGCACTTTATTGTATGTAAATGTCGTCGGCTTTGGCCATATTTTACTATTTTCAATGGTTCCAGCGGACATAGACACTCTCCCTTGGGTAACTTTTCTTATTTTGTTATCCCCGGCATTTACCTGAATCACATTCGATGGAGAAATATCATCCAGGCCTTCTCCTAGGTGCATCACTGGAGTCGACCATGAGAAGGGTGATAAACTTCTTCCTGATTTCCAAGCTACTCCATTTCTCATCTTGTTGAATATTTGCATTAACGCATCCGTTTCTTCGCTTTTGGACAGCCCATCAACCAGGGAGTTTGCTAAAGTGATACTTGGAGACACACCGTTAGTCACCATGACGTCCAACAGATCGTAAGACAAGGTTAGGTCTCCCAGTCGTCCACAAGCGCCTAGGGCCATTGACCAAGAAATCACATTAGGGGGATAATTCCTACTGCACATATCGTGGAATAACTCCAAAACGGGAGTTACAGGGAATCGATACTTATCAAAAAACCGCAACTCCATCCGCATGAGGACATGGAACTGATGAATAACACTTGCGCTCTTTTGACCAGACAATTTGAACACCGTAAACAATTTGTAAACAATCTCCCGCGCTGTTTTAGGATCAATTGAAGCGTTTATGTCCGCTCGTGAACCGTAAAGAAGCATGGAGCTCAAAGTAGAATAGAAGTCCACTGGCTCGTTCTTACCAATAACCCAACTGCTAATAATCTCCATCAGAGAATCAATATCACCCATGGATTTACTCCGCACAAACGCTTCAAACACTTGACTAAAAGGAAAGTAGCCCAAAGCTGCTAGCAAGACTCTGCGCTCTACCGGCGACAAGGTTGTTTCTGATTTGCTGATCAACACCTTCAACAATTCAAGCGCCGCAGAGGATTCTGGCTGTAATAAAAAAGGCCTTTTCAAAGATTGCATCGACTGAAATAAGTCGCGGGAATAGGTCACAGAACTTAGCAAGGTCATTGAATCCAATCTCAGTCTCGCTAATTTTGCACGCCGGCAATTATTTAAAGACTCCGATTGCGCGAATTCCATGTCACGACGTTCAATCGCGTCCAAAGTTTGAACATGCTCTTCGTAAGTCTGACTCAGAACCTTGGGAATCTCTTCCTCGATCTTACGCCGTCTACTACCAGGGATAATTTCTTTCCTGTTTGAAATACCTTGCGTTTCTTCCTGGGCCAGGGCGCTCTTAAATACGCTATGAAAGGTGGCAGGAGGACTTTTATCACTACGGGCTTTCCCCGTTCCTCTGAGATGCTGCGAAAACCTAGGACGATCATGCTGAAGCTTGGAATGCACCGAAGGAGGTGGAGGTTTGAAATAAGCTAACGAAGGTTTTTGAGCAACACTTTTTCGGCGTGACACTTTGGCGGAAAAAAGGCGCCTCCATCCGACATCACGAACCTTCATGACACGAATGGTCCACGGAAATAATAGCCCCCCATTCCACATGCGGATCGCCCCCCCCCACGTATTTCTTGTTCATGGACGCTACAGCCTTAGGGCTCAATGAGGAATGGAGTGAGAGCAGCGGAAGTGATGATGATGATATGGAGGTGGTGAAAGAACGTGAAGACGAGTCTGAGGTGATGTTCGCTCTTCACAACGCCGCCGAGGTTGGGGACATCCTTCGTTGTAATGAGATAGTTACCGCACAAGTTGCAAGCGCGCTTGCAAATGCAGGTCCTGAGGAAGATAAAGAAGCTCTGTCTCGACGATCGACAGCAAAGCTTCTGGAGAGGAAAGATCCTGATGGATGCACTCCGCTGCATTGCGCTGTGCTTGCGAGGCGAGTTGAGGCTGCTAAGTGGTTGATCGACATGGGCACCAGTCTGACAACCAAATGCAATAATGCTCCATTGATCCATCTCGTTCTTGGTGTGGCATGTATTGAAGCTCACAAGGTTTTCGCTGAGGAGTTACTTGAAGCTATCTTACCGAAGTTGGACCCTGAAACAATGTGCTCGGAGGTTGATGAGCTCGGAAGGACTGCCCTGCACTTGGTAGCTGAATTTGATTTAGCCGGCTGTGCTAAGAAGCTTCTGGGAGCAAATCCCAGTAAGACTGCCTTGCTCCTCTCGGACGCTTCAAGCCAAACAGTCATCCACCGAGCATGTCAAGTGAAGAGCCTCTCGGTGCTTATTGAAGTGCTAGCTGCGGTTAATGATCCTGATCTAGTCGATAAGGCAGATGTATTTGGGACAACACCATTGCATATGTGCGCTAGCAATGGCTTTTCCGATGGGTTTGACCTGCTCGTAGCGTCGGGGGCCAGCAAAAAGCTTATCGACAAGAGAGGAAGAACTACGGAGTCCATTAAATGCTACAGTGAAGATGTGCGCGCCACTCTCATTCTTTCCCACGAAGTTTGCATGAAGCACTTCACTTGTCCACCATCATGGACCTCTCGACGTGGTCTGTTTGATGTTCCCAGCGAGAATATCAACCGCTTGAAAGTACTCCTTGACCAGGACTTAGGCATCTTAAGGAGCACCAGACTGTCCCATCGACTTGACTGGAGTACTCCTTCAAAAGCCAGCATTGCAGACGTTCTTCGCGTTCACGATTACTCCTATGTCGATAAGATCAGGGGTTTCTGTGCACAGCTTGAAGACGAGGACGATCTAGGAGAACTGGATGGCGACACGACCATTTCGAAACTAAGCTTCGATGCTGCACTGTATGCCGCAGGATCTGTTTGTGATGCTATCGATGCAGTGGTTAAGGGTACACACAAAAATGCTTTTTGTGCGGTACGACCTCCTGGACATCATGCAGGCCCCCGTGGAGTGGTAACGTGTGAGAATGATCCTCATGGTTCGTTCGGATTCTGTTTACTAAGTAACGCTGCCATTGGAGCTGCATATGCTCGGAACGTGCACAGACACCAAGGAGTGAAGAAGGTAAGTCGTTGAATTGATTGTGCCCTCAAAGTGGTCTTATACATGTGGCGGCTGATTAGGTAGCAATTATTGATTTCGATGTACATCATGGCAATGGAACGGAGGCTTGCGTCAAGAACCTCGTGCCGACTACTATGAAGGCCGGCTTTGAGGCGCCTTTCTGTGACGTACAGGTGACGCGGAAGAGTTACAAGCCATGGCTGAATGAGGAGGATGGAGAGAATGTTTTCTTCGCTTCGATTCATGGATACGGGAAGCGAGTTCCTGGTTTGAACGCGGATCCCAAAAGCCCCCCTTATGGAATGTTTTATCCATCGGATGGTAAGAACTTTGGGTTCGGGGAACATGAAAAGCCAGCGAAAGGGGAAGCATTGATAGTCGATGTCGGTCAGAATTCCAAATGTAGAGAAGAATGGAGATCCAGTTGGAGAGTGAATGTATTGCCGGCACTGGCACAATTCGAACCTGATCTGATCATTATATCCGCTGGTTTTGACGCTCATAAATTAGACGATATTAATATGGGATACATTTCAGCAGTGGAGCACGACTATTATTGGCTGACTCAAGAGTTGGTGAAGATAGCTAATCTGCATTCGAAAGGCAGAGTTGTTTCAATATTAGAGGGTGGTTACAAGATACAAGGTAAACTTGTCTCGCCATTTGCTAGATCTGTGTATAATCACGTTGCGGCCCTCGTAGAGACTAGTCCAGACGCGATTTTCGATCATGCGGATATGAAGTGGGAAGAGGAGTTTGAAAACGAATTGTTCCTGGCTGCTCAAGAAGCGAAGCGTGAAGTCGGTGAAGTCGAGCCTGACCGCAAGAGGCCCAGGAGAAACCAAGAAGTCGACTATGTGGCGCTGAACTCGAAGCTCAACGAAGAACTCGCGAACGGTGAAGCTGATGCGATAAACTAATTCATTATGCGGTCACTTGCAATTGTTGATTCGCATTCAACATTCGATCGAAGATTTCTTAATTAATAATTGGTAGCCAATAATTTCCCCCTTTCAAGTTTTCAAATTGCGATTTTAGCGATTGAACTACAAGTACAATCGTTTTTGAAGTAGTGCTGTTTCCAGTAAAACAAACTTATTATGCTGGTTCAAAATTTCAAAAGAAACTAAATACTCAAATCTCAATGGGTGGACGTTCGGAGAGAAGTAACCCGAAGATGTTGCAGTGAATCTTACTTCAAATATAAGCCTTCTTTTTTTCCCTTCAGATATTTCATTTTCCCCTTTAGATATGTCACAACAGCAACTTATCCTTCCACATTTATGTATTTGTCTCACGGGTACATCAATCACTCTCTTCAAGCTGGGGTAGGATTTATTTGGGTGATTCTAAATTTCAAATTTGGTTATCTAGAATGTCCGCTGCAACGCTTTCACTGCTTTCTTTCATGCCTAAAACTGCTCCGATGGAAAAACGCCTTTTTGGTTTTGCATTTTGTGCTCATGAGCGATTGCTTTCCATGGTTTTCTCTCGCTACGGCCTCTGCGTTCGTTTGAAAACCGGATGTTCGAGTCTTCTGGTGCCCCACTTGTTACGACCGTGTCTCTTTCGGTTCGAAAATAGCTAGATAAAGTCAAAACTAAAAGTGAAAGTAATATGAGTTAGAGAATTAAATTGTAGTGTTTCTATTTGTGTGACTCTCTGACGCACGTGCTGGTTCAGCAGAGGCTGGAGTGAAGAGGTGTGTACTTGTTGGACTATGAGTTCTTAGTTCCTTCTTTGGGAAAACTGTTAAAGTGATGAATGAATGTAATTCATAGTCTGTGATTACAGCATGTCCGCGGCAGATTCAAAAGTGGACTTGAATTATAGATATATTCACTGCAATGGGTAGACCATGCGGGGATATAGCAATATATATTTTTGAAAGCGAAGAACGCATTTTACTTCTACGTACAACTTTAGCGAAAACAATAAGGCAAAATGAAAATGGCCAGTATTTTAAAAAAATCGAATACTTGGAGGCTCGAAGCTTCTTTTCAGATATATATATAATTATCCTTCTTCTTTTATTTATTATAAAATTATTAACTAACGATCGTGCAAGGGAATAGAAAAGGGAAAGGGTTCTCTTCCAGGGCATGGCAATTTAGTCATCCAGGGCAAAAAAAAAAAAAAAAAAAAATTAAAGAATAGAAAAACATAACAGAGGAAATGAGGTTTC
>Ga0105055_10007878_pt1 | contig 14025 bp, 11 predicted proteins | sample BON03_FD_78090 | JGI IMG/M metagenome (GOLD analysis project Ga0105055, IMG submission 78090) | Freshwater microbial communities from Lake Bonney liftoff mats and glacier meltwater in Antarctica - BON-03 | ecosystem: Environmental > Aquatic > Freshwater > Ice > Glacier meltwater | place: Lake...
AGGTGTGTTTTTACACCAACGTACACATCTGCGAACACACTCGCTGCAGGTTGTGCACATATGTGTATATGTATATATGTGTGTATATGCATGTATATGCATATGGACGCATATATGTGTCTATGGAGATTATTATTGATCTTCGCATTGGTTTTCCAATAATCAACATTATCTCTCTCTGTGTCTATGATATAGCCTGACAAGTTGAGGCGTTGTTGCTGAGATTTTCTATCTATGCATACGTGTGCATATGCATGCGTATGTATATGTGTGTGCATGCATGCGTGTATATGTGCATGTGTATATGTATGTATATGTATATATGTATGTCTGTGTATATGTATGCATATACATTTATATACGCGCGCGTGTGGTTGTATATATGCACTCGTGTAGGCGCATTTTGTTTATTTGTACTGTCCAATCTCTCTACTACATGCGCGTGTGTTACAGGTGTTTCTTAACACTTGCATGCGTGTGTGGGAGGGGATTGGAAGTGGGGTTTGTTTCAGCTTGTTCATGGTTAGCACTTGTTACTGGCGTGGGAGGCTATGTTTTGGCGGGGGTAGAGATTGGGGGTTTGTCTTGTATATTTCTCTATTTTTGCGGGTATTAGGGTGGTTGGTGTGTGTGTGCTTGTATACGCGCGTGCACACACATAAACTACTTGGGTACTTGATGTGAGCCCAGGTGTGGGACGGACACCTGAAGGGCCCGAAGAACCCAGATCGACTAAAGCGCATTATACATGTAGACCGTATAGGTGTACACAGTACATTTGTCTATATATATGCTGTGCTGCGGGTTTTGATGATCTGGGCTAGCTGCTTTTTTCTTTTAACATGTCTTTTCTTTTAAAAAAGTAGAAGATGTGAAGACAATCAGCAAATCACAGTCTCTCAATTTCGGTGAGCATAAAAGACTGCACCCTGAGAGTTCCAAACAAAACTACTGCATTATTTCTTTACGAGCAATAATAAAAGCAATCTTCACCCAGCTTGCCTTTTGGCTTTTGTGCGGCATGCATGCTGTCATACAGGATCTTCCAGATGGAGTGGGGAGCAGCCGTAACCGTCGTTACCATGTCTTTGCAGCCCTCGCTGTTGATGTGACCGTATTTTTCAACCGAGAGACTGGCAGTGCTCTCACCTCGGGCTTCTCGCGCTCTCCTGCACAGCCGACACCCTGCTCATTGCATCTTGCCTATTTTGATTAGCTGAAAGGATGTTGGCTTATTTCTTGCTATAGCCATCCCCAAACGTCTACTTCGCCTCCATGGAAAAAATTTGTCACTTAAACACTAACTCAGCATAAGTTCTCCTGCATCCTGCCTCAGAATGAAGTCTGCTACCCATGTGCCGTAAAAAGGCTTGTGCATGCTTCCCTTCGTTTCCTTCTCCTTGATTGAATGATGATTGCTTTTATTATTTGTAACGCTAATTTAGTACCCTTGCTTGAGGGTCTATGTAGCTCAAATCCATGTAGATTTGAGTTCTCGATTTTTTGATTTTTTGCCGGAATCGAACCGACGACCTGAGGACAAACAGTCCCGCGCTCTGACCAACTGAGCTAGTTTTACATCGTCCAAGATACAAGTCTTTTCGTATTTCTCTTCATACATCCATGTACTATATCGTAGAGCAGTTACCATACTCGGGTCATAGCTTGCGTTAATTCGTCTTCTTTGTTTTCTAATTTATTTTCAAGCTCCTGTCACACGATCCCGGTGCTTGCGCATCTCCCTGGCCTCTTCTGCTGATCCTCATCTTATATCATCTTCCGCACCCCGCTGTTCCACGTTGACAATCGATCTTCATAGCTCACTGTACTTCCTTTCTGGTAAGGCTCTTGCCATGTGAAGAGTGCTCGATTTGTCCTGTCGTGCCATTCCGTGGAAACATCTTTGCCTGGAATAGTCTTGTCTGCTTGGATGTCGGCTTTTTCATTTGGAGATTCTCCTCAATGCGCTTTTACTTTGACCCCAAAAATCGCTGATCCTGCTGTTGATGTTTTTTAGGAGCTTTTTGATTGCTTCCCGTACAACGTCTGCGTCTGGTGCTCTTACTAACGTCGCCTTTCCGCCTTCGCCTACCCACCTTTCCACAGCCTTGAGCAGCGCTTGGTTGTCGTACAAATGAAACATGGGCTTTGTCACAGGGGTGCCAGGTAATGCAAAGATAAAGGCCGCTATTTCCAGACAGTTCAAGCTGGATCATTCCTTCCTCTGCTGCCTTTTCTTTTTCCTCCGCAGATTCACATACCCTGCTCCCATTTTACCCCCGTTTTGTTAGATCCATCAACCGCTGTGATTGTGCTTCGGAAGCTGTAAACTCCTAATCTGATGATCTCTGTGTCCATTTAGTATTACCGCTTGATACCTGTCAGTGCATTCGTACTTGACATTTGCCTTTCCACCCGACGCCCTTCCTGCCCTCAACCACGCCTGATTTTTTCTGTCGTGACAGTGAGATCTTTGTGAACCCAGCATGAAGCGTGAATCCTCGCTCGCTGCCATTTTGATATTGCCTTGCTTCCACCATGACACCATGCCCACGATATACCCAGCATGAAGCGTGAATCCTCACTCACTGCCATCTTGATATTGCCTTGCTTCCACCATGACACCATGCCCACGATATGCACTTTTTTTGCTCCCACTCTTTTCCCCCTTCTTCTCTTTCGATTTCGTCTCATCATAATTGGAGAAGATCTCTTTCCCGCTGAGCTCAAATAGGTGGATTTCCACCGCTCCTTTTTTGACTTGTACCACACAACCTAGTCGTGCGTCATGCTTGCCTCTTCCAGCCAACTTGCCTTTTCTTGTTCTGATAGGCTCTGCCATATTACTACCGTTGGTATTTCTTTTTTAATCTAGAAGAGTAGATCTCCTTGTCCCGCCGACTGAAAGTAAAGAGGGGCACATATCACTGTGTCTCCTTCAATTCTCGTGGCGCTATTGATCTGCTGCAGTGCTCGTAAGACTGCTCACGTTGGTGATCTATGACCAGCTTCCCTCAAATTTTCTGTTGGATCCGGTCACATTACCGTTCCTCACAGTTGTCACCGCCATGACCGCCACTAGACTCACAGGTGTGGTTGGCCGCAAGTGTTTCAATCCTGCTACGTGCTTGCTAGTGGCTGCAGGCTACCGTGATAATATCAACTCCGTGGTAGAAGCATGCCCACGAATAGTTACTATTATTGGTAGGTTCTAATAAGGTAGCTCAGCCTAGCTCAAGGAGTCCACCACGAAGGTACTCCCGCAATATTGACATTGTTTTTGTTGACGAACTACGCATTCCTGAAAAGTTAAGAGCCCCTATCAATTGTGTGCATTTAAGATCTCTTGCAAGGTTTCTTTGCCATCTAACATTAATCGATAAAAATAGAGTCAATATCAAAATGTAGGAGTCGCCGTGACTGTCGTAAAAGCACCAGTATTGTACCTTCTGCCTGTACCTCACAAAACCACACTGGTACTTCTGTCTGTGATACAATCAGTTCAGACTCCTTTTATAGTGTTGTCTGACTGAAATCTACAGTCGTGGGCTTGCCTCCCCAAATGCATGGATGGCAGGTGTGCAAAGTTTGTGTGTCACACAGCCCTCTAGAGCTCTAGAGGGGCGAGGGGTTCTGACAGAAGTTGGGCACTGGAAGGAAACAATGGTGGAGACGAGTGTACAAGCCCGAGTAAGCGTCAACCAGCACACCACACCCTTATTTGTAACCCCAAGAGATGTATCCACAGTGATTTAACCGACGGTGGCTTCGTACTCGGGAGGGGAGGGCAAACATCAAAATTGTACGGCAAGCTTGGAGTTTTGGTTTTGTCGAAAGAAGTGGCAGCATCAGACGCAACGAGTGGCAGTCAGCAGACACGGGTGCAGGCAGTGGTAGCAAGCGAGCAGGCAATAGGCACAGTCCCACGTGTTTGCTGCGCGAGTGCGAGTCACTGAGTCGAGAGCGAGCCAAGGGGGGCGCATCCACGCTTGAAAATCGCCGTTGTACCTCCTCACCCTGTCCCCACTTAGATAACCTGGGGTTTCTGGATCCTTGTCCTCCACCTTAGATACGTCGTGGGCTGTGCTGATGCCCTCCTCTTCCTCTTTGAACAGATGTAAAATTCTACGTCGTGTCCCCGTCATGAAATTGCAACAAAGTCTTTTTTTGTTTTCAATCAGTGTTTTGCCCGAATATGCATGCAAGACAGAAGCATGCCCACGAGTAGTAGGTGGTAGTAACAAGGCTCAAAGTGCCCAGCACGAAGGCAATCTCACAATCTAGACATTGTTTGGTTGAGGCGGGCAGGCTACAGTGAGGAAAGCAAACGCACTATAGGCTGGCCAAAGGTTAATCAATTAACAATTGATTAATTCATTAATTAATTGATTGATTAATTAAAGGCAGAAGATCCTAAACTGTGATTTGTGGGAAAGAAATTACTTACTATTTCAATAGACAGAGTACCCATTAGGACTTAGTCAAAGAATCTGGCTTGCGGTGTACTTTGTTTGATCAAAATTTGGCCTGCGCCGCTTGTTTTTTATAAAAATTCTGGCCTGTGGCGCATATTTTTCGTGAAAAATCTTTTCCTTAATCATTCTAAAATGCATTTGATTTGAAGTTTCTTATTCTGTCTACCAATCCATCGATGGTGACAATGATTCAAGAGAATCGTTTGAGAGAAACGCTTGCTTCTGTTGACATAATTTGAATCACTCGGCGTGACCGTGACAGTGGGGAGCAAACAACTTAGATAAAGAGAATCTTTCTCAAAAATATGTATGTGTGAGGTGTCAACTCATCAGTGACCAAGCACTCAGATTACTTTGTTTGAAAAGACACTTCAGAGTGCGTGACTCGACGCTGTTGTGACGATACCATTGACAAGAAGCGAGTGAATTCTTGCGTACTAAGATACCTCTTTTGGAGGGAGTTAAGCAACCAAAAAAACGACCCAAAACCCCGGAAATGCTTTCTCCGACGCGCTACTAATGTCACGTTTTCAAAATTTCGCGGCTCACGCCGCCAAATAAAAAAACTGTGTGAAACCGCACTTCGTACCATTTTAATTATCGAACTATATCGGGGCCAAAGATTCTGAGAAGTTTTTTTCTTTACTGGCAGGCTAGTGATCTCGTGCCGGCGAGAAAGGCTAGTGATCTAGTGCCAACGAGTTTGGCGGGGAGGCTAGTGATCTGGTACCGGCGAGTACAAGTGCTACCAGCATTCTGAGCAACGACTTGCATACACTGCTCTTTACTGCAACAATTGTGACGTGGATCAAACTCTGGACCTCGTGCGACAACAGGTGGTACGGGGGGAGTTGCTGTCACCGCCACATTGTTTACATCACTCCTCCTCCGCCGGTGCTCGCAGATGCCACTACCATGGCATTCCTTGCAGTTCCGATGCTCTCGTCCGTGCATGCACTGGTCGTTGAGCTATGCTTTGCCATACGTTCTTCATGCAGCTGGCGCACCGAAGCCTTCTCAACTCCGCGATGGGACGGCCATTGATTGATACCTAGGTGGCGGCACGCCATCCTGGGCGACGTCGTGGAAATGCCAAGCTAGATAGAGGAAAATATGACTTCGTCAGTTGGCCCGGGCTCGTCCCCGTAGCAGGCACGACATGTCGCCGTAAAAGGCACGACATGGCAGGCACGACATGTCACCAACACAAACTGGCGGCTCACTTTTTGTCAGACCACCGAAGAGGCTGAATAAGAACCACGGGGCCTGATGTAGGTGACTTTCTTTCTTTTTTTCTTCGGTAGCGAATAACCAACTTAATCTTTACACCAAGCGGGTTGTGAGCACCCGATTCATCTCTTAGATTCCCAATAATTGTCCCGGGTCGTTGCTGACTTATCATGGCGCGCTACTGTGTAGCAACCGTTCACAATTTTTGTGGGCTGGCATGCATCCTCGGGCTACAAAGTCCCAACGATCAAGTCTCCCTAACTACCAAGCAACATAGTTTTCGGTGGCATGGTGATCCCCCACAGGCGCACGGCGCCGAGCTGCCGCGCGCCACAAGGTCACGACCAAACTTCGGTAGATTTTACATTTGTTTCCATTTTTCCGACTTGCGGAGGCCACAAGTCGGCGAAACGCCAACTTGCGACAGTTCGCAAGACGCTACCGCGACTTGCGGCCGCCGCAAGTCGAAATTTTGAAACAGATTGAATAATCGCAAAAATGCGATTACCACCCAGAGTTTTGTCGAAACATTGTGGCGCGCGGCAGCTCGGGGTTAAAGCCCCTTTATCGTCGCGCGCCCGGGTAGGTAAGGCACCACAGGGCTTGTGTCCTCTGAGCAGTGCTCGTCAAAATTGTGCCTGAGATTACTCTTCTGGCAATGCGCCTTTGGCTAACCTTCAAAACAACCGCCTTGACTGCAGATCACATACCAGCCTTTTCAAAGGATAGAGACTTAGACGGCACACGTACAGCAAAAAACAAGCGAAACGAGTGGGCAACATGACAAGAGGTTGGTAGGGGTGGCGCACCGTGAGAGTCAGTACGTGAGAACCAAGGTGGGAAGTAGACGTGTATACAAGTTGAGGGAAGTTACAAGGACAACAACATGCAATGGGGAAAGAAAGAATGGGTAGGACCACCGTACTGGTGTCGGTGTGAATGTAGGTCTGTCATATTTTTTTCTTTTATTATGTTCGGAGATTATGCAGAGCAAGCAAACCCAACTACAGGATGGAAGCTAAATAGGGTATGGAGGCATACCGGTGGGTCGCGTGCATTCATATTTAAGCTGGTGGTAGGCAGTGCCGAGACAGGGATGCACAGATACATCATGTCACAGGTATGAGGTCACAGAAAGTTTGCAGACCAGACCGCTTGACAAGTAAATCAAGGGTGCAGCAGGCACCAAACTGTGCTGTGTCAATGTATACCCCACAGATAGGCTCTTGTTGGTGAGGTCTGGGGGAGGTGAGCAGCGCACGTGAAGTGGGGTGGTGACAGAGGGTACAACCAAGGCCATTTTGAAAGCATGCCAAGGTGTCATGGCCCGGGTTGTGACCGGAGTATTGAAGTGAGATTGGAAGCACAACATAAACCTGAGCCACGCCCTCCTCACGACGGGATGAGCTCGTGACCGAGGATTACGATACTGATTAGAAATATTAAGTGGGGGGTTCGCCATCGAAGAAGGAAAGAGAGAAGCAGTCAAACGAAAGAAAAAAAGAAAGCAAGCAGAGGGCCTGGACTAGTCGTGTGGAGCCAAGAGGTACATGTTGAAAGAGGTGGCCGTGTAGGAAGCCTGGGCCGAGCTTGACTCCCTGTATTCTAGTCTGAGTCCTGTGCGCTCTGCTGCTCCCACCGTGTCCTTTCTACGCGAAGGCCATCTTTCCCTCCGAGTTTGGCTCTCCCCGACCGCTTCCCAGGTGATTTCTTAGGTAATTGCTTTCACGGCTAGTCTACTTTTACTCGAACAGTGGGGACGATGGACTTACGCCAAAATCCGTCCGAGCCCACACATGAGTGTGGGCTGAGAATTCTCAGGAATCCCTGTTAACCCACAACACAACGTCTGAGCCTGCAAAATCGAAAAGCAGAGACGAGTAAAATGAGTGTTACCTTTTGTTGAATGATTTTTTTTTGACACGCCTTTTCGTAAAAGATGTTCTTCGCAAAAATTCAGTGAATACTTACAAATGCCTTTGCAATTTTTTAAGGGTTACAAGGCTTTTATGGAACTCTCCTAAACCATTGTTACACCCTAAAATCGTATCGAGAAAGTGCCACACGGAAAGATTACCCTGGCGATTTAACATCGTTGAACGCCGACGACGTCGACTTCTTCACGCGGAGTGGCCTGTACCAACTGAAAGTGTTCGGGCCATCCGGGCCTGGCCCGTGAACCGTTGCGAAAACTCTTTTTGTTTTTGTGAAAGATAGGTCCGTTTCCGAGCCCTCAGGAGAAAGCCCTTTTGTGTGTGTTGCTTTGTTTTTTCAAACCGATATTGGGGAATCATCACGGTCCCGGGGTTCCCTGAAAGGCTGACCAAGGAGCACGTATTCACGAAACGGATCGCTCCACCTCGCCCTGTTCCCCCTTAAAAAACCTGGGGTGCCCGGATCCTCACCCTCCACCTTAACTACGTCGCTGGCTATACCGATCCCCTCCTCATCTCTGCAAACGGACCCACAACTAACGCCTTTGACAGACAGGGGCACAGCCCTAGCGCCTCCGTGTCTGGGCAGACGTTATTGGTCGTTCGACCTTATTGGTGAGGGATCTGAATGATGATAAGATTTCTTGGATACTGGGGTCGCAAGGGAATGTGAAATCCTCATCCACCTATGACCAAAGCGATGCAAAATTTGTTTGTTAAAAAAGAAAGAAAACCCCAGAGGAGAAGTACCTGCGGCAGAGAGGCCCGGGTCGAGGACCCACAGACAATCCTTTCCAAATGCCTGATCGCAATGAAACGTGCAACACTACTGAGGAAGCCAATGAACCTGTTGACCCCAGCCCGCAACAGAGCAGAAACAATGGTCCTTCTGGCCAGGATATTGATGGGTTTAGGCTCATCTCAGGCTGGGAGTACTGCAGGTATGTTTTTTGATTTTTTTCCTTCTTCGTTCCCTCTCTTCTCGCCCCTGCCCTCGTGTGACAGTCCGAAAAGGACTCGTATTGTCAGAACCCACCTGTATGTATGTCGCGTAAAAAAGCAAACCATGACGGTCGCGCGAGGAGCACAACTCCTCCTTACTCTACTTCTGGTCATCAGCGCAGACGCCTTCCTGCCATCAGTACACGGCAGTACTGTATTGCAGCAACGACCAGTGATGCTGTGTTGTCAAACTAGCGCGCTGTCGACACCTCACAGCGCCACCGACACATCTGCGCGCACTGTGCGCTTGAGGCGTGGGCAAATCTCAGCGATGAGCGCCAGACAGGGCGGGGCAGCCCCCGATGACAATGCGAATAACAGACAGGCTTGCACAAAACAGGATGAGCGTTTCTCGGCAAAGTCACACTCTGACTACCCTCGGCTGTCACGTGGGTCGTTTAAACAGCGTGTGTTTGACAACTTACCAGCAGCTTTGGCAGCAGGGCTGCTGTGCAGCGAGGTATTTGTGCAGAATGCTGCGGCAGCAGATGCCAAAGAGTCTCTGCGGCAGGACTACGATCGATTCTCCTCCAAATATGATGAGCTCGACGGGGGGGCGGCAGCGGGAGCTCTCGGCCTGGAGCGCGCGCGCCAAGATATGATTGGAGCGGCCAGGGGCCTCGTGCTGGAAGTGGCAGTTGGCACTGGTCTGAATTTGCCAATGTATCAATTCCGAGCCTCCACCAAGGGGGCGAGGGGCGAAGTCGACAAGCTCATAGCAATCGACCTGAGTCCCGGCATGCTTCTGCAGGCAAAGACAAAGTCTGCAGGTCTCAGCCTCGATGAATCGCAGATAGAATTCAGAACCATGGACGTCGAGCAGCTCGACTTTCCTGACAATACTTTTGATACTGTAGTCGACACTTTCAGCCTTTGCGTATTTCCAGATCCTGTTGCTGCGCTGCGAGAAATGAAGCGCGTGTGCAAGCCCGATGGCAGAATCCTGCTCCTCGAAAATTCCATCAGCGACAATAGCTTTCTGGCTGCCTATCAGGTATCTTAATGTGCCTGGCTTTGGCCTGATGCCACCAGTGTTGGTCCATTTTTTCAAACCCTTATCTCCGCCGCTCGCCACCCGAAACCAACCGCTCTTCAAATTATTTTTCATCCCCCTCCCCACTCTATTTGATGAAATTGTGTTTCCCCTCTCTTTCCAAGGTGGGGTTGGGTATTTCTCGAACGAATGCGGGATTCTCAGTAGAATCCAGTTTACAAGGCCTTTCATCGAATTCGTTTTTGTGCACACAAACAATTGGTCGGTAGTAATGTAAACGTGATCTTGACACGGCGAACATGTGGCCAGCGCTCGAGCATGGCTGTGGGAAGCATACGCCGAGCGCTTTCAGTTTATTCTTCCGTGCGAATTTGCCATATGTTCCTTCATGTCGAACTGTAGAGGAAAGTCAGATCTAGGGCTGTGTACAACTTCGGTACTTGCAAAAAGAATGCGGCTGCGCAATGGCGACTTCCAACTAATGTTCCAGTTCGTTCTCAGAAGTGGCCATTGCGTAGTGGCATTCTTTTTGCAAGTGTCGAAGTTGTGTACAGCCCTAGATCTGACTCTCCTCTACATGTTGATATTAGGAAACATATAGCATATTCGTATGGAAAAACGAAATGCTAGCGCTCGGCGTTTGCTTTCTGCAGTCATGCTCGAGTGCTGGCCACATATCTGCCGCGTCAAGATCACGTTTGGATTACTACTGACGAATTGTTTCGTTTCCACAACAACGAATTTGATGAAATGCTTTGTAAACTGGATTCCACTGAGAATCCGCGTCGGTTCGAGCAATACCCAACCCTACCTTAATAGGCTTGTGTTTCCCAGACCACAGCCAGCCAATTTGTTGTAGCTTGAATTCAAGTTCCTCGTCTCATCTAACTCATATCGTCAACCGAGTGCGTTTTCATTTATGTCTTCACAGAAAGCCTCGGCGCCACTTGTAGCCAAAATGGGCGGGAAGGGCTGCTACTACGATCAAGATCCTGCTGCCCTTGCGACAGCAGCGGGGTTACATGTGATTGTAAACCGAGCACTTGTTGCAGGCGGTGTCTTGCGTCGAGTCGAGGCAACTGCTCAGGTTTCGAGCAAGGGTAAGGGCAAGGGTGATTCTTAACAATACCGAATCTTCACTCGATAACATGATACAGTCTAACCTCAACAAAACTGGGTTCAAATTCAAAAAAAAAAACCGGGCACAGAACCCGCTGCACAACCTCGCGTGGACACTGGGCACGACAACCGGGCCGATATTCGAACATTATGAACTTTTGAACTCTCGGTGAGGACGAGGATCACATGAGAATGATTAGTTGCCATTCTAAGAACCACGTCCCAAAATTAAATAATCATATTTGACACAACTTTCATTGGTTTCTGTCGCGGTCCTACTGCCATTTGCAGCCATTTGCAGTCTCTTTTGCTCACAAATTGTTGGAAACAATATCTCCGAACGATCATGAGATTTCCATGTTGGAAGATTCTGGATTATACATCCCGAGTCTACCTCAGACTACCGATGTTTTTCTTCAAGTTCTGTTACTTCCCCACTGATTTTTTTGCGAATGTGCTTGTGACACGGTGCCGTTGTTTGTGGAATAAAATACGCATGCACTCATGTCTAGGTTCTCAGACGCTTACAGATTCTCCAGTCGTGGCGATCTTGTTGCGTGTATCCTGCGCATCTCTGTGATATATCAGTGTGTTGCAATGTGTTGCAATGTGTTGCAGTGTGTTGCAGTGTGTTGCAGTGTGTTGCAATGTGTTGCAAAGTGTTGCAACGTGTTGCAGAGTTGCTTGCATCATGCTCATCTCTGAACTTGAAACACTGGCACCACTGGCCTGCAATGTGTTGCAGTGTGTTGCAGTGTGTTGCAGTGTGTTGCAGTGTAATGCAGCAGTGAGTTGCAGAGTTGCTTGTATCTGCGCGTTTTTAGAGTCTGAGACACGAATTTGAAGCCTGAGTCACCCACCCTGTCACAACTCGGAGTCATGTACCACCTCAGAGCCTTTTTTTTATTTTCAAAAAAAGTCCGTTACACATGGTGCCTCGATATGCGAGACATGACTCATTCATGCGTGCGACTACGTGATGTACATTTGCAAAATGACTCATTCATACGTGTGGCCTGACTTATTCACTGGCATGATACTATGTCACGGTCAATGACTGTGAATCACTGGCACATGCCACACAAGTGTCACGTGCCACATGCCTCGTACTACTAGGAAGTGTGACGTGGCACGTGCCTCATACGTGTCACTGCGACGTTACATAAGTGTGTCACTGCGACGTTACATACGTGTGTCACTGCGACGTTACATACGTGTGTCACTGCGACGTTACATAAGTGTCACTGCGACGTTACATAAGTGTCACTGCGACGTTGCATAAGTGTCACTGCGACGTTACATAAGTGTGTCACTGCGACGTTACATAAGTGTCACTGCGACGTTACATGCTTGCGAGTCTCAACTGTCACAGGCCACCTGCCTCAGACTCGGATATGTGACAATAGACTGATTTTGATTGTTGGGTAGACTAATTCATAAGGGAGTAATTTGTACCAGAATTGCTCCCTTGTGAATATCATCCTCGAATGGGACCGCTTGGTTATTGCTGTGAAGGTCCCAGGTGAAAAGCCAAAAAGCTCATGGTCGTCACGAACATCTTCATTAGTGCGGAAAATCGGAAATCAAAATCAGTCTATGGCGCACTTGAGATCAAGTCCGACCAATGCCACTCAGCCTAGCACTGGGGGGTCATGTGCCACCGGCATGTAGGCAGATGATGCGAGTCGGAGGCGTGCACAAGACGCTGAGCCTCATCCTAAGCCTCACTTGTCTCAGTGCCGGTGACTGCAGAATCATGATGACCGTCACGGTCACGAGGACAGTTTGTTGCGACCGACTGTGACCGTGATTTTGAGCCCTTCGGGCAACGACTCTGGATTAAGACTTCCCCCCCACCGTGCTCCAGAGAAAAACTCGCGCGCCACTCGAGAAAGCGACTATCAAAATCGAGCTCTTCTCACCGACAGCAAAACCCTCCAACTGGATCTCGAATCTACAATTACGAACATTTGGCGTCTCACGTACAAGTTTTCGGATTCGGACATGCATAGATTTCGAGATTGGTGAAAACATGGAAAAACTCGATCAAATGTCGCTCAAGCCGCAGGGCAACTCTTTTGCCTTTCGCAGACCAGAATCTGAAATGTCTCAATTCGTTCAGTATAAGACTTGAACAAGACAGGACATGATGCTGACGTCAAAATGTTGCATTCATTCATCCTCTATCAAGCCTGCAATGATTGGAGATAAACAATGCACTTGTCTTGCAGTAAGAGTGGCCCACCTAGACGATCCGCTCCGGTGCATTTTCTTGCGCGTATGTGTGACAAAGAGATGTAGCATATGCTATTGCGCGCATCAGTGCACGCCACACAACAAGCCTCAGCAACCCTTGCGAGAGTCATTGCTTGCGCGCAAGAGAACGCGCCGAGATCCTCCATGACACGACCGATCAGATCTGTGGCCTACAACGAAATTGGCCGATACAGCGTACAGTCAACCCTCGAAATCTCAAGAATACTTCATCGCTCGAGATATAATAATAATGGTAAGGTGCATATAAATTTTTAGGAATCTCTACGAATAAACGTTCCGCAAGTTCAGATCAAATATTCGGTACTAAGCACCGTGGAAAAAACCAAAAAAAGCAGCGTATTTCTGTCAGTCCGATTTGTCCCTTTTCAAAGGTCTGCTCCTCTTGCCAAGGTGCATGGGATTTTCTATGGAATTTTCCAGGAAGAAAAATGGAGGAAAAAGAAGAATTTGGACAGATTCGTGCCGGTGTCGATTGTGAGGCAAACATTAAACTGTGAAATCGTGTATTAAATACAAATAGACGCAGAGCAAATCAAGGAAAGTGTCCCCATGGATCAAGGTTTCTACACCTCCCCGTCACTCAGCTCCCGTCACGTATTTCCCTTTTCGTGGGCAGCTACCTCTCCTTCCCCACCCACATGCTACTGCTGACTATTCCCCCGCCTCTTTAGACCAAATCTAGAGAGTCACGTAGAAAGGTCAGAAAGCCTGACAGAGTCCGATCAAAAGCAGCATTGCGTCCCGTCTCCGTATACATGCGCAAAAACGCCTCCTCTCTCACCCCCGCCCCGCCCTCCTCGTCCGCCACCTTTTCCGCCGTCGTCGCATCCTTTTGAGCTCCTCCAACCTCTTCACCGCCACTACCTCCTCCCCCATCCGCTCCAGCCACCGTCGCAGTCGTAGTCTCAAAGGCCAAAGGCGACAAGACCAAAATCTGGGCCAGCTCCGGTGAGGCATGAAGTAGTGCTGCTGCTAGTTTCCCTTTCAGAGAACC
>Ga0105055_10007885_pt1 | contig 14014 bp, 9 predicted proteins | sample BON03_FD_78090 | JGI IMG/M metagenome (GOLD analysis project Ga0105055, IMG submission 78090) | Freshwater microbial communities from Lake Bonney liftoff mats and glacier meltwater in Antarctica - BON-03 | ecosystem: Environmental > Aquatic > Freshwater > Ice > Glacier meltwater | place: Lake...
AACGCGCCATTGTCTGCTTTTACAATGGTTGAATCAATGGGGTGGTTATATGCAGTTAAACTGTTGAAGGACAACTTCTTGGCCAAGAAAAGTGAAAAACTGATTGATGAGTTTAGTCATCAACCTAACTGGCATCTTGAAAGTAATGGTCTGCCATTAAGCCTAGATGAAAAAGTGAAACTTGCAGTGGGCATCCTCAAAGGAATGGAGCTCACCAATGATTTTGCACCTTTTGTCTTACTATTAGGCCACGGTAGTCAGACACGCAACAATCTTCATGCATCAGGACTCGACTGTGGAGCATGCGGTGGACAAACAGGCGAAGTTAACGCTCGGGTGCTGGCTTTCTTGTTAAATGACAATCATCTCCGAATAAAGCTTTCCGAATTCGGTATTGTCATTCCTGAACGGACTCGATTTATAGCCGGTTTGCATAATACAACCACAGATGAAATAACCTGCTTCGAACCATTGAATGATGAGAAGCTTGAAATGTATTTAAAACAGGCATCTACTCAAGTTCGTCGTGAGCGGGCAAAGAATATTGATCCAAAGATGGTAGATATTGATGACGTGAAACTCAAAAAAGTCCTGATAAAGAAAGCACAAGACTGGTCAGAGATTCGACCAGAATGGGGACTGGTTAATAATGCGGCGTTTATTGTGGCACCGCGAATAAAGACAAGAGCGCTTGATCTTGAAGGACGTGTATTTCTACATGATTATGACTGGCAAATAGATGACAACTTTCAATTACTCGAACAAATCATGACTGCACCCATGTTAGTCACACACTGGATTAACATGCAATACAACTTATCAGTGACCGATAACCAGTTCTTCGGCAGTGGTAATAAGCTCCTACATAATGCAGTGGGACAACACATCGGTGTCTTTGAGGGCAATGGAGGTGACTTGAGAACTGGATTACCTTTGCAGTCTGTACATGATGGCGCTAATTGGCGACATGAAGCTCTTAGGCTAAGTGTCTATATTGCTGCGCCCAGAGAGGCCATCGAGAACATCCTTGAGACACATAAAACGGTTGGTGACCTAATAAACAATAACTGGCTGTTTCTGTTTCGGTGGAGCGATGAAAACACCATTGAACGTTACCTTAATGGTGAATGGGAGTCAGCGTGATGAAAGTATTAAGCCATCTAGAGCGGCTTGAGGCTGAGAGCATACACATTATGCGTGAAGTCACGGCCAACTTTGAACGACCTTGTATGTTTTATTCAATAGGTAAAGACTCGACAGTCATGCTTCACTTGGCAAGGAAAGCATTTGCCCCTAGCAAAATTCCATTCACATTACTCCACATAGATACAACATGGGAATTTGCCGAAATGGCACTTTTTCGTGACCAATTGGTTATAAAACACGGCTTAGACCTGATAGTTCATATCAATAAGGCTGCGCTCAACGAGGGGATTCATCCAATCGCATCAGGCTCCGTCATCTATAACGATCAAATGAAAACGGTGGCCTTGAAACAAGCGGTTGATAAACATCAATTTACTGCGGCATTGGGTGGTGCTCGTCGTGATGAAGAGCGCTCACGAGCAAAAGAGCGCATTTTTTCAGTAAGAAGCGAAACACATCGCTGGGATCCTAAATCTCAACGGCCTGAGTTGTGGAATACCGATAATACAAAACTAAAACCAAAAGAGACTGTCCGCGTCTTCTCATTATCTAACTGGACTGAGCTCGATATATGGATGTACGTCCTAAAAGAAAAAATTGAGATTGTATCTTTGTATTTTGCAGCGCCAAGGTTGTCATGGATTGACGATAGCAGCAAGCAGATATTAGGCCTAGATGATGAGCGGATGTTGCCTTATCTGTCAGAAACGGAAAAAGCCAGTATCCAAAAACGCTGGATACGATTTAGAACACTTGGCTGTTACCCTCAGACAGGCGCTATTAAAAGTAAAACGCAAAGTGTGGGCGACATTATTATTGAAATGCTCAGTAGTAATTCCAGTGAACGACAAGGACGTCTGCTCGATAAAGACCAGGCTAATTCAATGGAGAGAAAAAAACAGGAGGGCTACTTTTGAAAAGTGCAGTTCTTCTCACAAAACATCGTAAGTCTTTACAGCTTGCACCTATTCTGCGCGAAGTGGATATTGAGCTTGTCGAGATAGATTTTTTTGATACTGACCAATTGGGTACCTTCTCGGGAGAAATTCAGAGGAAACTTTCACCTAAAGATTGTGCCTTGGCAAAAGCTAAGAAAGCAGTTGAACTCCTAGGAGTAAATATAGGTATTGGCAGCGAAGGCAGTTTTGGCGGAGGTCCATTTGCTGGACTCATCAACTGGAATGAGGAAATTATATGTCTCTACCAAAAGCAGCCTGAGTTAATTATTTATGCATCTGCACAGGGCCCAACGGCATTGAGAGGTCTTAAAGCTAACTCACTTGATGAACTAAAACGTCAGTTATTAGAATTCCCTGAGCAACAATGGATAAATAAATGTAATGATGAGATTATCAAAGGACTCACTAGTCAAAAAGTGATTGAACTATACCTAGCACCATACACAGAATACCCAATTAGCCTTGAGCCAGACCTGAGAGCGATGCATTCACCTTTAAGGCAGCAAATGATCACAAGAGCGGGTCTAAACTTATTAGAACGATTACGGTCAACGTGTCCAATTTGTCAAAGAGTCGATTTTGGGTCTGATAGCAAAGAGTTCGGCCCACCATGTCAGCTATGCGGTGAACCTACGAGTGAAGCTAAAACCTCAACATATCATTGTAAATCTTGTGAATACATAGAAAAAAAGAACCTCAAGGCAATCGGTGATCCTTATTATTGTTTTCATTGCAACCCATAATAAAACAAACTTATCTGTAATAATATCTCAACTTACAATGCCATGAATGCGTTATTTCATCACGTTTAATTAAGTCTTGATGGTCAATGACACCATGAACATAAGCTGCCTAGCGATATAGAATAAAAACTTGCTAGAGTATTATGAGTAAATAGTATTGAGCTGATTTGTGTATCTCTGCATGTTTGTTCTCTGCTATTTACTTGTCCAGATTTTAATTCTGTGTTTTTGGCTGCCCACTTGGCCTTAAAATTAAGATGGGAAGTCATTATATAATCTGCAACCAAAAGCGCGCACTTGCAATCAAGGTAAGTTAAACAAATACTGACAAATATTTTGAAGTGACTGGCACCGTTATCGCCGGCTTCAAATTGAAACGGTATGTTTCTGGCACGATGACATTTAGCCTTATTTGAGCAATACTGGCGCCCAACGGTCGATGCTCTCGAAAATTATTTAGAACTGGAGACATATCTTGCCAAAATGACGATTTGTTTCTTGATATTTAAATGCATCTACCATTTCATCGAGTAAGAACGTTCGGTCTATCACTGGTTTGATTTGATTCACTTCGATCGCTCGAATCATCTCTTGTTGCTGAGTCCTACTTCCCACCAAAATGCCTTGGAGTCTAACTTGTTTGACTAATGCTTTTACGATACTCATTTCACAACTCGTACCCGAAAGAATACCGATCATTGACACTTGGCCACCTGCTCGCACGGCATTGAGCGAATGATCCAAGGTATCAGCGCCACCAACATCTATAACATGATCAACGCCACGACCACCATTTAACTCTTTGGCTAATTTGCCCCAGTGAGTTTCAGTTCTATAATTCAAAACATGATCGGCGCCCATTTGTTTAAGCTTCTCTAACTTTTGATCATTAGAGGATGTTGCAATGACTTTAGCTCCTGCCATCTTTGCAAACTGTAAAGCAAAAATGGAAACACCACCAGTACCTTGAAGCAGCACGGTGTCGCCTGCTTTGACAGGATTAAAGCACATCAATGCTCGCCAAGCGGTAAGTCCAGCGGTGGTGAGGGTCGATGCTTCAATATGTGACCAATCTTCAGGCGCTTTGGTGAATGAATTAGGAGAAGTCGTTACATACTCGCGAGCGTAACCATCAACGCCATCGCCAGGAACCGTCGAAAAACCATCAACTATAGGTTCTCCGTTAATCCATGAAGGGAAAAATGTACTGACCACACGATCACCCAATGCAAACTCGGTCACATTCTCACCGACTTCAACAACTTCACCCGCTCCATCGGACATTGGGATCCGTTTCTCGGAAGGTCCCATCATGCCCTGAACAACAGCATAGTCATGATAATTGAGTGAGTTTGCATGAAGCTTGACCGTAATCTCATTCGCACGAGGAGAAGTGACCGTGAACAGCTTAGATTTAACATTATCAAACCCACCACCAGCTTCTACGAAAATTGCTTTACCTTGAATCATGTTTACCCCTCAATATCGACGACATTCAACAAAATATAGTTGAATTTTTAAGAAAACCATGTTAGCACAAACTGAAGCATTAGACTTACCTAATGTTACGTTTTCCTAATATCGATTCTACTTATCAAATTGTTAAGATTACCTGCGATCCCAGCCCTACGTGATACCGCTGCTGTTATTTTTGTCATGAGATCAGAAGTTTTATTCGGAATTCCATTCAAATCAAATACCTCTGAAGACGTATTTTTCGATCTAGTTAGAAAACTCAATAATGTCGTCTTACAAACAAAAAAGCCGTAATGAATTCAATCACTACGGCTTCAGTATAAAACGTGAACTATGTTAATCCTTTTTGGCTAATTACCCATGTTCCATACTGCGGACTGCGTTAACCATTTACCATCTGAACTCTGCTCGATAACGGTCATCAAAACACCACCAAAAGTAATAGATTCTTGTTTATCATTAACACCATCAGCCTGCCATTTTGCAATTTGCACAATTTGATCATCGTTACGATAGGCATTAATTGTTTCTATCGAATGATTGTGAACACCATTATCGATAAAGCTTTTAAATAAATTAACAATTTGTTGCTGCCCGACAAGTACCTCACCATTGCCTGGAGATAATGTAGCATCTTCAGTATAAAGTGCAGCTAATGCATTACTGTCGCCACTATTAAATGTAGTGTTCCAAGTGGCATTCACTGACGTTAGTATTTTTGTAGCATCGTTTTCATTTGCTACTGCACTACCTACGCTTCCGCCAACAATGCAACTGCATAAAGTGAGTGTTGATAAAAATTTTCTCATTGTTCTTACTCCTAAGATTTAATATGGATAGCAATGCTTGCTGCCAACCCCGAGGCAATTTATTAGCCGCCTAACTAATTAGTCAAAACTATTTGAATACGTCACGGTTATTTTGTAATTTTATGAGCATAGACGTTAACACATCGCCCTCCTCTGGAGATAAAATACTCATTAAGCGATCAACACGTTGATAATATTCAGGCATCACTTCATCAAGCTTAGCTTGTCCTAAAGCGGTAAGTTTGATGTGAAACTTACGTCTATCAGCATCATCCATCACCCTGATAACTAAACCTTCTTTACCCAATCCATCGATAAGTCCCGTCATTGTGGCTCTTGATACGCCTGCTTTTTCTGCAAGGGATGATGGTGTTGACGTTAAATCCTGTTCTCGCATCAACAGAATTAAAACCCACCATCGCCCCTGTAACAACCCATAACGTCCTAAAAATTTATCCAGAACGTCAGAGAGGTCGGAGCCTACTCGCAATAAAGTAAGAAAATGAATAACACCATCAATGTTAGCTTCAGGATACCTTGCGGCAAACTTGGTGAGAATTTTTGAGTCAGGCAAATCTTTTAATTGCAACATGGGCACATTATAATTAGCCAGCTAATTACTTGTCAAGGAGCCATACACTCTCTATTTTTTCAAAGATATTCGCGCCCTGCCTAGGCAGACTAAAGGGTTGTCAATTACACAAAAACTTATTTTCATACCTTATGTAAATAAGTTACGCCCTCTTTGGCAACTCAGCTAAACAACAAATAACCACCTATATTCAAGTAAACAACCAGCTTATTACTATTTTAAACTGCGTTTGTATCTATCAAGCACGATGACATTTTTAACCAATTACACATTAAATAGAAAACAACTGTGCATCTAAGCAAGATGATAGATAATATCTAAAAAACCTGAAGTTGAATGTCCCAAAATGCTAATGCGTTTTGTGCAAATCTCAGATAAACATTTACGCAACAAAGAAGCAGGAGGGTAAGCAATGAAATACTTTACGGGAATATTCCATATTTGCCACGGCATTCGTAGCAATATGATCCATCTAATATTAGCGACGTTTATCTTCTCACTATCAACAAACTGCTTCAGTGCTGAAGAGCCGGAAACAGTTACGCTTCCGCCGTCAACAATTGCTCTATCTGAAATTCCATTACGGGCGGCCGCAGAACGCGCGCTATTAGATCAAGCAACATCAGTACTGGCAGAGTCGACAGCATTTAATCAAATTCAACAGAATCTTCTCACCGAAAATGTGGCTATAACGCAAGCACTGCCTTCGTTCACAACATCACTGGCCGCCGCCTCTTCACGAGATTCCATTTCTGAAATCAGAAGAAAATGGCTCGAATTCGACCGACAGATGACAAATGCAGAGTCAGCTCTTCATGCTCAGACGGAAGTCATAGAACAACAACTCATTCGTTTGAAGGCTAGCCTTGACGTGTGGAACAGAACCATCACCCAAGCCAATACGGATAAAGCACCTGGAGAGTTAGTAAAGCTCGCACGCATCACCGCAAATGATATCGGTACTATAAATAGCTCTCTTCAAAAAGTTCAAAACCAAATCTTAGAGCTTCAAGGAAAGATAGGTCGTTTGCACAGAGCTGTGCAAGAGGCATTAGATACCATTAAGGCCGAAGAAGCCGATTTACTAAAAAACTTAGGCCAACGTGAACGGCCACCTTTATGGGGTGAAGAAATTACAGGATCAGGGGCCATCCTATACGTTCTTATTACTCAAATAGGTCATGCTCTTAATAATTGGTGGTCCAATATTTATTCTATTGTTCGCAATGAGTTTGTGATGCTCGGTTTTCAGCTTTTTGTATTATTAGCTGCTGCAGTCATCCTGTATCGAGTACGTAAAGCAGCACGAACCTTTATCGCTGCTAATCCTTCGATCATGGTAGGAAGTTCAGTTTTTGAAAGACCTTTCGCACTCGCCATGCTGCTTGCACTGATGTTAACTCCTTGGATCTACGCGTCCACCTCATCAGTTTTAACCGATGCCGCTGGGTTACTATTGATATTCCCTGTTTTGTGGATCGTCTTACCTTTATTAAATGCACCCATTCGTCCAGTATTGTATTTCCTTGCAGTTTTTTACGTCATAGATTGGTTACGCGATCTCGTCGAAGCGGATCCATTTATAGCACGTATTATTTTCATTGCTGAGATGTTCGTAGCCATGGGACTGATAATTTGGTTAGTTCGCGTAAAAGCATTACATGGCAGTAATAGTTGCTGGCAGAAACCTATCCGTCTATGGCTCAATGTTGCACTCATTTTATTAGCAATCTCGGCACTGGCCGCTACTATTGGTTTCGTGCGCCTTTCCATCCTGATTGGCCATGGCGTGCTCAATAGTGCTTATTTGGCAGTATTACTTGCAGCGCTTATTCGTGCTCTAGATAGCAGTATCGCGCTAACGCTTCGGAGTCATTTTGCACAAAACATTAACCTCATTCGTCGACGAACCGTCACAATACGTAAAAATATTAAACGTTTATTCAGCTTCATCGCTATATTTATATGGCTTCAGGTAACACTGGATTTATTTGCATTATGGGATTATGTAGTGATCTTTACCAAGACCATTCTATTTTCCGAACTTAATACCGGCACCATTACTTTATCACTTGCCGATGTTCTAACGTTTATTCTGACCATCTTTACTGCCATTTTCTTATCGCGCTTCATCACCACGGTATTAGATGAAGACGTCTATCAACGAGTAAGACTAGGACGTGGCATCTCCTTTGCTATTTCAGCAGTTATCAGATACGGCATCATTCTTTTAGGTTTTCTTTTAGCCGTAAGTGCACTTGGGATAGGTATGGATCGGATTACGATTCTATTGGGTGCCTTAGGCGTGGGTATTGGTTTTGGTTTACAGACCATCGTCAATAACTTTGTCTCAGGTATGATCCTTATATTTGAGCGACCAATACACATTGGAGATTCAGTCGAAGTCGGTGCCGTAAAAGGAATTATTACTCGGATCGGTATCCGTGCAAGTACTATTCGTAGCTTTGATGGTGCCGATATTACCGTACCCAATGGCACACTACTCGCTGATTCTGTAACCAACTGGACAATGTCAGATCGAATTCGACGTATTGAGCTACCGGTAGGTGTTGCATATGGAACAGATACCGATAAGGTTATTGAAGCATTGTATAGTGCACTCGAACAACAACAAGGTATTCTTAGTGACCCAAGACCACAGATAATATTTAATGGGTTTGGCGACAGTAGCCTAGATTTTATGCTTCGAGCTTGGGTTGCTGACAATGATGAGTTTATAACTATTCGCAGCGATATTGCCTTAGCCATGAATCGAGCACTTCGAGCATATGAGATCGAGATCCCATTTCCTCAACGCGACCTGCATTTACGTTCGATATCACCAGATTTGAAATTGAACACCTAAACACTTAAGCGTTAGATTCGGCTTACTGAAACACTAGCGAAACAGGGAAGCTTGATTGTCAGAGGATAAAGAAGCCGTAGTGAACGCTATCACTACGGCTTTACTTATCGAACAGTCTGCAATGTTACATCATATTTTTAAACGTTATTACTGACTGAAAGCATTGAATACACCACCGAGTGCTGTTCAACTCGATAACGATGTATAAGCGCCCACAGCGCCTAAACTATCAGAACCTGAAATGGTTCGCATATGGTCAATGGTTCTTGCCGATTCACACCGAAAAATTTTAAGGCAACTAAGCATCTGATAAAATATATCGGCCCTACTACTGAATTTACAAATGCCAATTATTTTAATAGTTCCATATGTTCTATCTAAATATAATAATCGGCATTATCACCTACAATTCGGTTGTGATACCTTGCTATATTTAAGTGAGCAGTGTGCCAATGTTTGCTTATTTTAAATTAAGCATCACAATTATCAGGCATGATAAGATCGAATGGCTAGTTCTACATTAATAACAGATATTGCCATTTTAGATTCAGCAGAGTAAATATGGATTATTGCAACAAGGATGATAAGTTAACAATGTCATATTAAATGAGGTATATTTTTTGACTGTCGAAGATATCAACAACAACGCTATCGATTCTTATGAATACGGCCACGGACTCAATTTCATTAAGAATAAAAGTCAGGTTCTTATCCTTGATGACCAATCAACAGGTAGAGCGATCCTTGAAAAAATAATTCTTCAAGTGTCTGATAATATTGTTGTTTCAGATTTTTCTAATCCACTGAAAGCGCTAAAATGGCTTGAAACTAATGATGTTGATTTAATCATCACCGATTACAGAATGCCAGAAATGAATGGACTTGAGTTTATTCAGAATGTACGCAAACAAAAACGCTGTAAAAACGTACCTATTATGATGATTACCGTCGTCAGCGAAAAAGAAGTGCGTTATGAAGCACTAGAGGCGGGTGCAACTGCCTTTTTAACCAGACCCATTGATCAAATTGAATGCCGAACAAGTTGCAGAAATTTACTCCAACTACACCAACAACATTTGATCATTCAAGATCGTGCCAACTGGCTTGCCCGCCAAGTGAACATCGCCGTACAACAAATACTCCAACGAGAACAAGAGACCATTATTCGTCTTGCTAAAGCAGGAGAATATCGCGATGAAGGCACGGGTAATCATGTGCTCCGGATGGCTAAATATTCACGGATAATTGCCGAAGCATTAGGCAGTTTTACCGAAGAAGAATGTGAAGATTTGGAATATGCCGCACCGATGCATGATATCGGTAAAATTGGTATTCCTGATAGGGTACTACTTAAACCAGGCAAGTTAGATCCCGATGAATGGGAAATAATGAAGCGGCACAGTACGATCGGACACTCAATATTATCAAATAGCAAATCCAAATACATGCAAATTGGTGCCATTATCGCACTGAATCACCATGAGCGTTTTGATGGCAAAGGCTATCCTAATGGTCTTAAGGCGACAGAGATCCCTCTTATTGCGAGGATTGTAGCGGTTGCAGATGTTTTTGATGCCTTAGTTACGACTCGACCATACAAGCCTGCATGGTCAACTCAAGAAGCCTTAGACTATATTAAACAACAATCTGGTTCACATATGGATCCACAATGTGTAGAAGCCTTTTTTGCCCGAATTGACGATATCAAAAAAATTCAATCCGAGTATTCTGATGAACCTGAACAATAACGAGCGTAGATATTGATATTTCCGTTGCAAAAAAAAGGTTTTTTAGCCTGGTGGCATAAATTACAGCAACGCCTTGCTCTCACTCGTGATTCTGAACCAGAACAAGCCATCAAGATCAGGTTAACCATTGCCTTATTATTAGTGATTTACTTCTGTTTGCCTTGGCAAAAAGATAGCATATTCACTGAGACTATTACCTCCAGTGCCAGCTTGATAACTCTCAGTTTCTTTTCGGGGGCTTTGCTCATTGTTACCGCCATTATCCTTAATCCGGTAAAATCGCCCATCCGTCGCGTTGCCGGCATTTTTCTTGATTTGACGTCACTGTCTGTTTTAATGTTTTTTGCCGGCGAAGAAAGTGTTTTTATGTATGCACTTTATCTATGGACTATTTTGGGGAATGGCTTTAGGTTCGGTATTAATTATCTTTACACCTCACTTTTAGTAGCGTTGCTTGGCTTTGGTGTTGTCATCTCTTGGGGACAATATTGGCAGGATATTCATCACCAACCCTTTGGGCTAAGTTTAATTATATTGATGTTGCTTGTGCCACTCTATGCCGCATTCCTTATCAATAAATTGCACGCCGCCATCGCCACAGCAAAATTTGCCAATGAAGCAAAAAGTCGATTCTTGGCTAATATGTCACATGAATTAAGAACGCCATTGAACGGTGTTATTGGTATCGCAGATTTAATTCGCGAAACCAACCTTAATCACCAACAGCGCGAGTTTGTGAATATTATGCATAATTCAGCGAATACCCTGTTAGGTTTGATTGAAAATGTACTGGATATATCAAAAATTGAAGCAGGGAAAATTATTATAGCTAATGATGATTTTGATTTACATCAACTCGTTAATACTATGATGCAGATGCAAACCCCGATGGGGAAAGCTAAAAGTATTCTCGTAACAAGTCACATTGATGCGCATACTCCTTTTTCACTGAAAGGTGATCCGCAACATCTACGCCAAGTACTGATCAATCTAATGGGTAATGCCATCAAGTTCACTAACGAAGGGTCTGTTAAACTATTCATTGGACCTGCCGATAACAATCCTGACAAACCTAGGATACGCTTTGAAATTCAAGATACCGGCATCGGCATCCCCGAGTCAGCACTAGCGACTCTTTTTGATGATTTTACACAAGTTGAGTCTAGTACTAGTGGTTCTATGAGTGGCACAGGATTGGGCACAACAATATCAAAAGAACTTATTGAGTTAATGGGGGGAGAAATCGGAGTAGAAACACAATCAGGCATAGGTAGTACCTTCTGGTTCGAATTACCGTTTACATTAATTCCAAATGAGCATTTAACCTTGTCTGATAAACACATATTAATACTGACCAGCGACGAAACAACATCTGCTATAACACCCTCACTTGATTTCTGGGGAGTTACCTATGATCACGTTTCATCATCAGCACGTGCGTTATCACTATTGATGCAAGCCGTTGCAGATGATAATGAGTATAAAATCATGCTGGTCGATCAGTCCTGTATATTTGATATAGACCCTGTGCAATATGCCCAAATGATTAAAGCTGAATATACCCTCAGTCATCTATCATTAGTATTGATCAATTCAACTGGCTTATCGGTATACAACTCACGAATTCGCGAATACTACATCTCAAGCATTCACGATCTTAAAGAAACCCGTTTATTATTTAATGCTATCCATGCTGCTCAAAGTGTCAATATAGATGATGATAAGGTTGTCACTTTAGCCGAATATTTTGCCAAACAAAATAATGCCAAAGCACTTAAAATCCTAATTGCAGATGACAACCGTGTTAATCAACAAGTGCTAGAAGGTGTATTGAATCATGCGGGGCACGCCACGATTATTGCTGATTCAGGAGAAAAGGCACTCGATATTTTAGCAGAAAATATCGACAACATTGATATGCTCATTTTAGATATGAACATGCCTGAACTATCAGGGCTCGAAGTAATGCAGGCCCTGCAATATATGGACACTGCAAACACGATTCCAGTTATTATACTGACCGCAGATGCAACGCCGGAGGCCAAAGAAAAATCGCTCAATGCCGGTGCCAATGCATTTTTAACCAAGCCAATCAATGCGAGAGCCTTATTAGATGAAATTGCAAAATTAACACAAATTAGCAGTAATGGTCCCGGATCGATATTCAATACAAATAAGCAAGAGAATACTAACGAAACTTCATCGTTATTTGATGAAAATGTCATTAATGAACTAGCCTTGTTAAGTGGTGATAATTTTATTCAACAGCTTATCAATGGCTTTAAAAAAGATGGTAAAAAACACCTTTCACTTCTCAAACAAACAGCCGAAGATGACTTTTTAGGTTATCGTGAAAGCTTACATGCATTAAAAGGTTCGGCCACAGAACTAGGGGCTTCAAAACTAGTGTCGTTATGCATTGAAGCAGAGGAAATTAAGCCTTATGAAATGAATAGCCCTCGTACTTCAACGCTATACACTCAAATTGAAACAACATTTTCCAACACAATACTAGCGCTGGAATCAACGATGATAAATGAGAGTCAACAACGTGCAAAATAATCAATAAGGAATACTCGTTTAACTCAACGACTTGATGTTTTGTCTTGTTACCAAGCGTGCCATCATTCTTAGATCCTTATCATTCAACTTAAGTGCAGCATCTACCCACACATCGGTTATATCCAGCAACTCCTGATAACTAGTAGTGTTGCAGATACCCTTCACTTTCTGCATTGCTTTATAACTGTTCGCTGACCTGTTGACTGTTTTAATGTGTTTATACAGCGCTAATTCGGCTTCACCTTTTTCTGCCAAAATATCTACTACACCCATCTCGAATAATTCTTCGGCAAGATACAATTTTCCTGAAAAAATCATTTTTTCTGCCACGGCAGTGCCAACCTTACGAGACAATAATGAAAAAGCACCCATGCCGGGAAATAGATTAAATAATACTTCCGGCAGGCCCATTTTTACACCACGTTCAGCAATCAAAAGATTGCTCGATAATGCCGCTTCAAAACCACCTCCTAAAGCATCACCTTTAACTAAAGACACCGTTACCGCCTCAACATTTAAGTGCGTCATATTAGCGTACAAAACATCAATACAAGCTATGGCATATTTTAGTAATGCGTCACGATCACCTTGTACAATTTTAGCAGCAAATAAATCTAGGTCGCCTCCTAAATTAAATATGTTCTGTACATTCGATCCAAGGACAATAAAATCATACTTTTCATTATTACTCGCTCTCATTTCAGCTTTGACACCATCAAAGTATGTAGAGATTTCATTCAATAAAGTAGGTGTAAAACAGGGTCTCGGTGCGGCATCCATGAGAAACCAACCAATTTTATATTTAGCATCGTAATGTGTTTTCAGTTGTGCATAAGGTTCCACATCATTATAGTATTCCCTACGTTGAGCAACAGTGTTCATAAATATATCCTTTTATCATTGTAATAATTATGGTTATCAAAGTCAGAACATATAACTGACTTCTTTTTGACAGCTGATATAACTTACAATATGAACTAGCATGAACCATGCCCACTGACCTGGTCAAGCTTTTTAGTACAACCCAGTTAAGAGGCTTTTTGTAATTCTATCCGTGGCACTTGCATCTCAATTTCAAACTGATTAGGCGACTTATAGCCTAAATATGAATGC
>Ga0105055_10007886_pt1 | contig 14014 bp, 13 predicted proteins | sample BON03_FD_78090 | JGI IMG/M metagenome (GOLD analysis project Ga0105055, IMG submission 78090) | Freshwater microbial communities from Lake Bonney liftoff mats and glacier meltwater in Antarctica - BON-03 | ecosystem: Environmental > Aquatic > Freshwater > Ice > Glacier meltwater | place: Lake...
CACGCATAGCTACCCAGGTAGACTGCCGCTCCCTTTTTGATCACGCTGTTGTTGTAGAACGTCGAACCGGCCAATGTGAGATAGGCGTCGGTTGTTGTGACGACACTGTACTTGGCTGCAAAAACCGCGCCACCGGAGTTTGCCGAATTACTGCGCAAGTAACTTCTCACGATCTGCATTTGGCAGTCGTCGCAGCGGAAATAGACAGCACCGCCGTAGCCGCGCAGCGAGCTGTTTGGAGACGCGCTATTGTAACGGAATGTCGAGTCGGTGATGTTGCTGAACTGATCGGTCCCGGTCACGGCAATGGCACCCCCGAGTGCGCCGCCATCAGCCATCGATAAAGCGCTGTTGTACTGAAACAAGGTGCCTCCCGCGTACAGATCGGCGTTTGTATACAGGGCGCCACCAGACGATTCGCCGCTACTTGCAGTGGCCTCGACGCTGTTGTCCAAGAACTGGCTATCAATGAGCGAGACGGATCCGCTCGACCGATCCCAATAAATCGCGCCGCCACTGATCATGTTCAGTCCGAGCGCTCTGCAGTTTCTGAAGGTCACCCGCTCCGCATAAAGTCGACCGATCGATGCGACGCTTCCAGTATTGATACAGGCGCCGCGCTCCGATACCAGCGCATTTTGCAAGACAAGGTCTTGGAGCTCGAAATTGGTATTGCCGTTGTTCACATTGAACAACGCGTATTGGGATCGCCCATCAATCGTGGGCTGCTTGCTCTCGCCCATGATGATCAGGCTTTGCGAGTAGAGCAGCGGCAGGTTGCTGTTGAGCAGAATCACGCCGTTATCCGGGAAGCCAGCCGAGAATTTTATCGTGTGCACCCCATTTGCGGGTAAATTGGAGCTGTTGATGGCTTGACGCAATGATCCTGCACCGCTGTCCGCGGTATTGCTGACAACAAAGTTGTTTGCTTGCGCGAGGGCCGGGGAAATAACAGCTAGCAGCAGTGCAAGACAAAGTTGCGGCAGTCGAGCCCAAGGGGAAAGAGTCATGCGAAAATCTCCTGAATAGTGTTGAACTTCAAAGCAATCTTTTCATATACAAAAAAACCGGACACACTGCAGGAGCAGGGCATCCGGCTCATTTCCTGGCTTGTTTAAAGCAAGTTCTTAAGGTGTTTGCCTTCTCAGGATGTAGACTCCAAGGCCGCCCAGCATCAAAGTGAGGACGATCAGACTGGTCAGCCCGAGGGTTGGAATTGGGGTTGATGGCGCAACCACTGGCGCTTCAACAGAGACTGGCCCTGCAACGGAAACCGAGATGTCCCGCTCTACACATGAGACGTCAGTCTCAAAACCATCTGTGGTTGCGTTTATTGTTCCGTTAACAGCGTTTTGCGCAAGGACTCGAAAACCGAAGACGTGTTTTGCTGTAGAAAAGTTGCCAGTGCCAGAGCCATCATGGGTCCAGCGAACAGTCGCACCACCGTCGAGGACTTCAGGAGTCCACGCCAGATTTGTCAGATCCAGGAAGCCGGCAGGAGGGAGGTAATCAGTAGATACCGGCGCAAACGCACCTGTTACACCGGACATACCGCTTAAGGTAATTGTGGTGAATTGCTGACAAATGGAATAGTTGTCCTGCGGGTCATAGGTTAAGTCATAGCTCCACTCACCTTCTCCAGTCTGTGCCCCCGTAAACTGGACTGCCATAACGGGTCCCGCAGCTAAAAGAGCCAGAAAAAAAGCTGCCACTATCACTGATTGCCTGATCATTATAGTTCTCCAATCGTTGGTTTCTTAGTTGGTATTCTTGATCGCATAGTACGCCCAAAAAAAATTTATTTCTAGCGCGCAGAGGGCTCAACCTTCACTATCCGCTGTAATCGACGGTGGGCCCCTCGCGCTGGTTTTTCCGTAACGGTAATGAGTAAAAGTAACACAGCAACAAAAGTAAGGCATATTGACAACACCGCTGAATTAGGGCGCTACCTTCGTGAATCACGTCAGGAGCAGGCGGTGACTATCAACAACGCCAGTGCTTTTGTGTCACTTGGCCAGCGTTTTATCTCAGAAATCGAGCGCGGCAAAGAAACAGCCTTCCTGAATAAAACACTTACAGTACATAAACCAGCCAGGTCTGAGTCTACACATTTACCCAAGAAACTCTCTTGATATTCATTCGCCTTATGGGGCGATTGCAGACATAAAGACCATCGGTCAACTGGCCCGTCAGCACCGCAAAAAGCAGCAATTAAAACTGCGGGTTCAAGCCGCGCTGTTTTGGGATCCCAGCGAAGGCATGGCGCAAATTGAGGCCATGCAGAATGCCAAGGCCGAGTTCGAACAGGGTCGATTACAAATACGTTCAGTGAAATTTTGGGCCGATGGCATTTTGGAAAGCTATACGGCGCAACTCATTGAACCCTACTCCGACAAGCCCGACACCAGTGGCATGCTCATGGTATCGCGGGAACAAATGTTGGCAGGTGTGCCAGCAATGGATGCATTAGGGTTTCAGGTGCATATTCACGCCATAGGCGATGGCACCGTTCGCTATGCCTTGGACGCCTTTGAAAAAGCCCAACAAGAGAATAGCGTGCGAGATTCCCGTCACCTCCCCGCGCATACGCAATTAGTTGATCCCCAAGACCTGCCGCGTTTTGCACAACTCAACGCCATCGCAGGATTTTCACCCTATTGGGCCAATGCAGATGAATACGTCGATCTAATCAACCGTCCGCAATTGGGTGAGGCTCGCATGAAAACCATGTACCCCATGCAATCTCTTTTGGGCAGCGGCGCAACGAAGGCTTTTGGCAGCGACTGGTATGTCTCAACAGCAGACCCTTTGCTGGGCATCGAGACAGCCATCACCAGACAGGAACCCCATGCGTCCTCCACAGAAGTATTTCTACCCGAACAACGCATATCACTGGACGCAGCAATCGCCGGCTATACCATCAATGCCGCCTACGCGAACTTTCTTGATGCCGACACCGGATCTGTGGAAGTAGGGAAATACGCCGATTTGGTCATCATTCAAGACAATCTCTTCGATTTGCCGGTGGCACAGATATCCGACACCAAGGTAACTGCCACGCTACTGGAAGGTGAAATTGTTTACGGAAATTTCGACCAGTAACCCTGGTTTGCATAAAAGCACGAGACGAAGTATTAGGTCTGAGAGACCATGCTTGCCATTCTGGTGTGGATTCTTTTTACGAAGGAGGGTTCAGCGATCAACACTTTCTGGAATTGCAGAACGTCACCGCACAGCTAGGCTGGTAACCGCCTTGATCCCGGCAGGCTGAACAAGGTGCACAACACACCAGCCCCAATTACGGCGTATTGCAATCCCCAGAAATGGGCTGCCGTGCCCACCAGCAAACTACCCAATGATGTGCCACCGAAAGCTATCATGCCCCAGAAACTGCTGACCCGGCCGCGCACTTCGTCGTCAACGTTGGTCTGGATCAGGATTTGCGAGCCGATACCGCATACCGACAGGCTCACTCCGAGCGAGGCTACGACTGCTATTGCCACGTGAAAGTTATTGATCGCACCCAGCACTACTACCAGCAAGCCCGAAATAACCAGACCTATCCTGATAGTCCGGTGGGTTAACCACGCAGAACCGCGTGAAATCGCCAGACCCACCAGGATCGCACCACCGCCAATGGACGATGTGAGAATCGCCAGGGCCTTGGGCCCTCCAGCATAGATATCGTCGGCAAATACGGGCAACATTTCGAGTGCTCCGCGACCGAACACAGAACTCAATGCGGCAACCAGCAGCAATCCCCTGATGGTTTGGTTTTTGAATACATAGCGGGCTCCGTCTACCAACTCGGCCCAGGGGTGTTTGCGTGAACTGTCCGCTTTGCTTGATGGGTTGAGCTTGATCAGACCTACTGCAATTACCATGCCGATGTAGCTGATGCCGTTAACCACAAAGGCTGTCGCCACGCCGGAGGTCGCAATGATGAGACCTGCAATCGCCGGCCCGATCACCCGCGACATGTTGAATGAAATCGACGTGAGTGCAATGGCATTGGGCAACTGCTCACGGCTGACCAGGTTCGGGACGATGCTCATGCGCACCGGTGCATGCGCACCGTCGAGAATGCCTTGCATCAGCGACAACAAAACCAGCACGCGTATGTCCATGTAACCCAGGGAGGTCAGCAAGCCCAACACCAGCATGTTAATGACACTGACGGAATTGATAAGGATGGAAGCTGCACGGCGGTCAAAGCGATCGGCCAGCACACCAAATATGGGTCCGAATATCACTGCCGGCGCGAACTGCGTCGCGGCTACCACGCCCACCCACAACTCGGAGTGCGTCAGTTCCCAGGCGTACCAACCCAGCGCTACCCGGTAGATCCACAGTCCGTGCAGTGAGATCGTCGCTCCGGCCAGATAGACCAGGTAGTTTTTACTGCTCAGTGCGGAGGTGGAAGCATTCATGCTGACATTGGGCGGGTGCGGATCACTGTTTAAGACTCTTCATCCGAAATCCCGGGCCTGACTACAATGCCATCGATAACCGTGACGAGACGCAATATGGTGATCATGGCATCCAGTGTGTCGAGCCGGCTGGGCGGGGGTATGCTGAGGGTGAATTTCAACACACCGTGCTGCGTAGGACCAATCTCAACCCTGCCGTCGTACTGCTCGAACAGGCTCCGAATCTGCTCATTGCCGGACAAAGACGTGGCGCAGATTTTCTCAATACCTCGTTCTGCGGCAGCAGCAACGATGCGTTCAAGAAGCCGCCGACCAAGACCACGACTTTGCCAGGAATCCGCGATTACAATGGCCAACTCGGCAACCGCCGGATCGTCGTCGGTGCGAACGATTCGCACCACGCCGACGACATTCGGAGCCCTGTCCATACTCGTTGGAGCAATGGCCACGATTGCGTAGTGATCCACGCCGTCTATTTCTGTAAAATACTGTAGTTCGTTGTCGCTCAAGCCACTCTTTGCCACGAAGAACCGACGACGACGAGACTCCACTGATAGCTGCTCGAAACCTGCGCTCAACGCGGATTTATCCGAGGGCTGTATCGCCCGAAGGCTGAGGATTGCGCCATCATCAAGCACGACACGCTCCTGGTACGACATTGAGTACTTCATCGATATTACCATAGCGTGCGATTGTTGCATTGTGACAATTGTCTCAATAGTAGTTGAAATTGTGGTTATCAACCAACAAAGTATCCGTTAGCATATGTTCCGCTTTTCGGGTGCGGCTATTGGAGACACCGATAGTGAAGCGGTCTGCGATAAACTCTGCACTACCAGTTTCATAAAAGAAAATATGAATTTATGTATTTATTGCTGCCGATAATATTGATTCTCGCACTGATTTTTGGACCCGGTTGGTGGGTTAAAAGAGTCATGTCACGTTACAGCAGTCCGAACGACCGTTACGAGGGAACCGGCGCGCAACTGGCAAGGCATTTGCTCGACAGCAATGAACTGCAGCATATAAAAGTGGAAGAGACCGAAAAGGGTGACCACTACGATCCACTCGAAAAGATCATACGGCTTAGTCCTGACAATTTTAACGGAAGGTCATTAACAGCAGTCACCGTTGCCGCCCACGAGGTGGGTCATGCCATTCAGGACGCAACCGATTATGCGCCCCTGAAGATTCGCACTCAGTTGGTCATGCTAACCCAACCGGTGCAAAAGTTTGGTGCAGGTATATTGATGGCGGCACCGCTAATCGGCGTGATCACGCGCGCACCATCGATCAGTCTTCTGATGATCCTCGGTGGCTTTATGAGCCTGGGGGCGGCTTCTCTGGTGCACATGGTGACCCTGCCAACGGAACTTGACGCGAGTTTCAAACGTGCGCTGCCAATGCTGGAAAAGGACAGGATTCTGAAGCCGGTCGATCTGCCGCATGCGCGGCGTTTGTTAAAGGCGGCAGCGCTGACTTATCTGTCAGCCTCGCTGGCCAGCCTGCTGAACATTGGCCGGTGGTGGGCCTTGTTAAGGCGCTAGCCTGAAGATTCTTTAACTAATTGTCATGTGCCGCGACACCCATATCTTGCTGTCATTCAAGACATGGGTGTCCGGGCTGTGTCCTCGTGAATTCTTACTCAGCAAAAGCTGGTAACTGAAACTCAATTTCGGTCGTTTCAACGACCTCGTTGTTCATAAATTGCTGGATAACCTCGGTGACTTTCGGAGACAGCATAAACAGGTTATGTCCGGCATTGTTGACCATCACCTGCGTCAAGTTAGTTAAACCTTGCGTCGCTTCCTGTTGGCTCTTGATATAGGTTCTGCCATCGAGTGTACCGGTTAACAATAGCGTGGCTACGTCGCTGCGAGGATATTGACGAAACTCATCACCGAGATCCAAACCATCCACTGCCTTGTTGAGCTGCGGCATTGGAAAGTTGAGCAGTTTACCGATGATTGAGCCCTCGGCTTGGGCGTTGAACAACTGCAACCTTTGCTCAGTTATACCCGAGGCGACATCCATGCCAAACGACATGACATCAAAAGCAATATATGGCTGATCAAGACCTGCACGCGTAACGAGTGAAGGCAACATTTGGATGTCGCCCCGGTCAATTGCGCTATAGATTTGCAGCATCATAGGCACGCCACGATGAGGATCAGCGACCATAGCTGAGGCCATGCCTTGCATATGCACGTGTTGAAACAGGAAGTCGATGGGTTCGGCATCCTCTTGTGTCACTTTAAGCTGAATGGGGTTTTCATCAAGGCGCTTATGTACCCGGCTCATTAAGCCCTTAATATCCGGATAAGCCACAGCGGCTATGGGTTGCCCGTTAATGGCCAACTGCAGTCGTTCAAAATAAGCATCAGTACGAGCCGGTAATTTGACCGTTTGATTAAGACCCTCTGCACTGGCAATAATCACTTTGTCGATTTTTCCTGGCATCACTTTCAAACTGGCGAAGGCCAGATGACTGCCATAGGAGATACCCCATAAAGTGACTTTCTCAGCATCAAAATGTCGCCTTAGTTGATCAATGTCCCGGGCGCTTTCAACCGTTGTGTAGCCAAATACATCCACGCCCTCTGATTTCCAAAACGCTACGCACTCATTGGCCGCCAGCCGATAGCGCTCAATCACCATTGATTCGCTAAGTACCTGGTTAAGTGGTAATGATTGGTTTGATGTGCACTCGGGGGCGGTGCTGGATTTACCGGTACCCCGCTGGTCCAATGCGATCACGTCACCAAATTCACGAAGGGCCATAAACAGTGGAAAACGGAAACCCGGATAGCTGACTGTCGCAATGCCCGACCCGCCTGGCCCACCGGCCAAATAGACGATGGGGGAGCCCGGGTTTTTTCCAGTAGTAGGAAAGCGCAGGTAGTGGAGCGGAATTAAGCGGCTGTTTTTATCACTGCGGTTTTCAGGTACCTGGATGGAGCCCTCAAATGCCTGAACTTTCTGCCCGTCATTTTCAAAAACAATTTCCACTTCGTTTGCATAGGTTTGAGTTCCGTCGTTTTGATCGCTTACTGAAACGGCCTCAGATGCAACACTTGGGGAAATTCCAATTATGATCGTGCAGATAACTGATATGAAAAATATTGAACGGGATAGCATGTTAACTCCTTGTAATTGATGCTGATAATGGTACTGGATGAGAGATCACTATCCCTGTTCCCTATGCGAGATACATTTCTTATTCTTTTAAAGGTGGTCATTTTTCGGATAGGATCGTTAAATGGTGTCTGTTTTTCGGTGAACGGCAGGGCCACTTCACCCCCTTTGAGACCGGGCCAGATATGAAATTACGATTACTCGTAGCAACCTGCCTTTCGATCGCATGCTTTGCAACGCAAGATGTAGTGGCTCAGAATCTGGTTTCCATTGACCGGAATGAAGTCGTGATATGCCCGGCCAAACCCGGTAGCGGAACACCACCGCAGTTTACTGAAGCAGGTTGTGAAACAGTTTCAGCCACGCAAATAGACCCGCAAAATTCAGCGCTATGGGTCAAGGCCAACGTCACTATTCCCAACAGCATGCACAGTGAAAATCTACCGCTTGGTGTTTTTGTGTTTGGAAAAACATCCAGCCGGGTTTATTTCAATGGCAGTTTCATCGGGCAAAATGGCACCCCGAGCCCGTTGGCGAAAGATGAATTCCCAGGGACAATCGATGCGGTGTTCTACACTCCAACTACATTGATACAGCAGGGTAAAAACGAAATCACATTACTACTTTCCTCCCATCATGGTTTTCTGTCATTGGGATACCCGGTCACCTTTATTGGTTTTGGCTCCTATAACGCCCCCTCCTACTATTTTCAACAAAACATGGGCTTATCCTTGATTCCACTCGGCGCACTGGTGTTGGGAGCGCTATACTTTTTGGTCGCGAGTTTTAGTCCGTTAAACAGACAAACTAATGTTTTATTTTTGCTGATGTCAGTGCTTGCTGCCTGTCAGTTGTTTGCCGAAATATCCCGTGCTTTATTCACTTATTCGTACCCTTTGCACGATGTGCGATTGCTGCTAATTGTGAGCCTATCAGTAAGTTTTGGCGCCTGCCTGTTGCGCTACATAGCAATGAAGCTAGAGTTGAAAAGGCCATGGTTATGGACATTGGCCGGGTTGCTCATTACAATTCCGGCAGTGGTTGGGACACCTGGCTTTGACACTAAAACCACAATGGCTATATTGCTGCCGACCAGCTTTTGTAGCGTGCTGATTGGGTACCAGCTATTTAGACAGCCTAGGAGCCTGTCGGACTTAACATGATCTACTGCGAAAAATCCGAGTTTGGCCAGATTTCCCGATATTATTCGTCAAATAGCGGTGCTATTCTCCTTATAAGATCGAAAAATCTGACTCAAATCGACTTTCCCTCGCTACGATCGGTAAAGTCCGACAGGCTCCTAGTAGAGAGTTGGCCGCCTATTTCGGCGTATTCCTGGTTTTTACAATCATTGTTTTAATCAACTTAACCACCTTCCATGACATTCTCTTTTACTACGTGATTACTGGCATCTTGTGCTTCTTATTTGTACAACAGGCTCTAAAGCTCAGCCGCGAATATGAGCAAAGAAAAGCAGAGCAGGCACAGATTGCCAAGTTGCAATTTAAGTTAGAACAAAACCGCCAGAAAATCGAGCCTCCAAAGATCCGCATCAATAGCGCTGGGAAAATAGAGCTGATTGAGAGCGAGCAGATCGCCTTTTGTAAGGCTGCTGGAGACTATGTTGAGCTCTATTTGAGAAACAACAAGCAGATACTCTTCAGTGGTAATTTGAAAGAGTTGCAAAAGCAATTACCGAATACCTTTTTGCGGGTACATCGTTCGTATTTGGTCAATATGGATTTTATTCAGTCCCTCTCTAGCAAGAATACTGATCTGCAGAAATCACCTGCAGGCGGTGGGTTTCTGCTGTTATCTGGAGGGTTTGAGGTACCTGTGAGCAGGCGAATTATGCCGATGGTAAGAAGTGCGATTCAGTAAATCGAACCATGTGCTCATGGAAGCCTAAATCTGTGGGTAATTGCTGCGAGCGTGCTAGGGTTTGTCGGACTCGTTACTTGGTTTCTTAAACCTATATAACGTTTTATGCTTTAATCACTGGATTACACCTCTGTTCGATTTTGCACAGAGCAATAGGGAATAAGTATGACAAATCAATGAACAGAAACGCGCTTCGACTGTAGCCGAATTTAGTTGCATGATGAGCAAGATATTCGTTCCCGAAGAAGTCGGCTCTGCGATCACCTCCTACCACCCTCACCCAACCAATATTATTATCTCGCCCTACGGAAAATGCGGCACCACCTTGCTGCAGCAAACGTTTCATACATTGAGGACCGGCGGTGATACGGACTTTGACGATATTTCGCGCGTTGTCCCGTGGATCGAACAGGTGGCAATGCATGATATTGATCTGAACGGCGCGCAGCGTGCAAAGCCGAGAGGGCTTAAGAGCCACCTGTCCTACAGCAACGTTCCCAAAGGCGCGAAATATGTTGTGTCGTTCCGTGATCCCAAGGATGCCTTCGTTTCGACGTTCTGATTCATGGAAGGTTGGTTCATCGAACCGGATACCATTTCGATGGAAGAATTTTTCGAAGGTTGGATGATTGGCGGTCCCGAAGGTGATGGCTATTGGGGACATTTATTGGGTTGGTGGGAACAGCGTGATGATCCGAACCTGTTGTTAACTGACCTATAGTCATATGATTACTGATCCCAAATTGCATGTTCGGATTCTCGCAGCCTTTTGCGATTTGGACCGAACGGGTGACGCCGGTGACCGGCCATAAAACTTACGCAATGTTTGAAGCGGAAGTTCGAAACCGTAACGATAATCCGGGGCGATAAATTTCAAGAGATGCTATAACACTACATAACCATCAACTACTTCAAGCAAGCCATCGACAAAGACCCGACCCTGATCTAGCGGATGCATATATCGCCAAGTCAACCGATTTGCATCAGCTTAATTCAATTCACTCCAATCACCGGTATGCGCCAGTACTTTGCGGGCCTTGGATTTCTTGATTGGTTTTCGAATCGTGCCCGCGAGATCACCCTCACGAACCATCATGACCAAGTCTTCACGAGGGAAAAATATCTTTGCGAATTTACTAGCTTTGGAGCCTGAAAAACTTCTTTTGGGGATTGATTGCACAGTACCGAAACCATGCTGAGGGTGATGAATAGAGTCGCCTTTCACAAGGGTGATAATTAGTCTCCTGATGGGGCTAGATGGGTTTGGTTTATATAATAGCTATTATTTTCAATCGTTTACATTATTTACACAAATAACACAACCGAAAACTTCACGCGCAACTATTCAAATAGATCAGCATATCGGCGCGGCTGACAGTGCAGATACTGGTTAGCTACAGTAACATGGCCGCCGAGATGCGCAGCGGCATGCCAAGGCCAGCGAGGACTGTAGAGAATGGTCCGCGCCAGCGCCACCATGTCTGCATCAGCATGTGGGACGAAACGCAAAAATAGTGAAGAGATGATTGCCCAAATCGTTTGTCTCTGCCGATTTAGAAGCGCATTATGATCAAGTAATAATGATAACAACCATTATTCAAGGATTTAAGGCTATGATAAAGCGTATTTTTCTAACTATTATCGCTGTGGTCATTGTCGCGGGCGTTGTCTTTTTCGCGCTGGCCTGGCACGCAACACTACCTGAAGTCACAACGCCGGAAGCTGCCAGCTTCAATCAGGCAGAAATTGATCGCGGCCGCGCCCTGGCTGGCATTGGCGACTGTGTAGTGTGTCATACTTCCGAGGCAACCAAACCCTACGCCGGAAATCGTGCGATGCCTACCGGGTTCGGCACCATCTACACAGCAAACATCACGCCAGATGCGGACTCAGGAATCGGCAGATGGTCAGAGCAGGCGTTTGTCCGCGCTATGCGCGAGGGCGTATCGCGCGAGGGTTCATACCTGTTTCCGGCTTTTCCCTATACCCATTTCACCATACTCACGGATGACGATCTGAGCGCGCTCTATGCTTTTTTAATGACACGTCAGCCAATCAGTGAAAAGCCATCGGCCAATACTATGAAGTTCCCTTACAATATTCGCCTGCTCCAGTCCGGCTGGCAGATGCTCTATTTTGATGACGAAAGGTTTACGCCGGACGAAACAAAGAGCGAAAAGTGGAACCGGGGCGCCTATCTGGCGGAAGGTCTGGGCCATTGTTCAGCTTGCCATACTCCACGTAACCAGTTCGGTGCGGAAGAAACGGCCAAGCAATATGCCGGTGCCGTCATCGACGACTGGTATGCGCCGGCGCTGAATGGTGAAAATCAGGCGCCACTACCATGGACTGAAGATGAGATTTACAGGTATTTGCTTCTCGGAGGTACCGAACGCCATGGCGTGGCTGCGGGCTCCATGTCGGCTGTTGTCCACGACGGGCTTAGCGAGGCAAGTGAAGATGACATCAGCGCGCTGGCCGTGTACTTCAGCTCAATTGCCGGCACAGACACCGAAAGTGAAGCAGACCAGGAGCCCCGGCAGATCATTACTGATGCCCATGCCAGAGCAAGCACCGATCGCAGCCATGGCGAGCATATTTTTACCGCGGCTTGCGCCGGCTGTCATTACAATACGGCTGAAATCGCCCTTCTAAACAGGCCGGAACTCAGTCTGAACAGCGCTTTGAGCGCCCCTGACCCGGTTAATCTGATCCGTATCACGCTCGAGGGCGTATCAATCGATGACGGCCTGCCCAACCTGATGATGCCTGGCTTCGGCCCTGCCCTCAGTGACGAAGATATTGTTAGTCTGGTAATTTACTTGCGCCGCACGCAAACCGGGCTGCCACCGTGGGAAAATGTTGAAGCACGCGTGCGCGGTTTACGTCAATGAAAAACACGCGACTGTCCGCAGCCGCTTAATCCGCAAGGGAGTACAAAGATGACAACGGAATTTGTATTGAACGGCCAGAACGTGACGGTGGATGTACCCGATGATACACCGTTGCTGTGGGCGGTCCGCGAACATATCGGCCTGACCGGAACCAAGTTCGGTTGCGGTATCGGTATGTGCGGAGCCTGCACGGTACATATTAATGGCCGTGCAAGCCGTTCCTGCATCACGCCGGTAAGTGCAATAAAGGGAGCCAGCATCACCACGATAGAGGGGCTGTCGGAAAATGGCGACCATCCTTTGCAGCGCGCCTGGATAGAGACACAAGCACCACAGTGCGGCTACTGCCAAACTGGCCAGATCATGCAGGCGGCGACCTTACTCGCGGACTTCCCTGATCCCAGTGACGAGCAAATCAATCAGGTCATGACCGGCAACTTATGCCGCTGTATGGCCTACATACGGATCCGTGAGGCGATCAAGATTGCAGCTAATGAAATGAAGGACGAGGTGCCCAATGGCTAAATTTCCGAACTTTCGTAAACCTGAAGCAATGTCAGCTAAGCAAGAAACACCGCAGCTTTCGCGCCGGGGTTTCCTGATCGGCGCCAGCGCAGCCGGTTTCACTCTGGCGTTCACTCGTCCCGACATGGGTTTCGCGGCAGCGGACGACGCCGGCGAGAATGAGGCTTATGAACCTACGATCTGGTGTCAGATTGGCTCCGACGGTCGCGTGACAGTCAATATCGCAGAAGCGGAAATGGGACAGCATATCGGCACTGCTCTTGCGCGCATCCTCGCAGATGAGTTGGAGGCCGACTGGTCTGAAGTTGACTTGCACTATGTCGACAGCGACCCGAAATGGGGCTATATGGTCACCGGCGGCAGCTGGTCGGTATGGCAGGATTTCAAACCCATGAGCCAGGCCGGCGCAGCCGCACGTATAGCTCTGATCGAGGAGGGAGCCAAACTAATGGGCGTCCCTGCCAGCCAATGCCAGGCTCGTAACAGCCAGGTTCTGGCGGGCGGGCGCTCGATCAGTTACGGCGAAATCGTCAGAAAAGGCGACCTGACGCGGCAGTACTCGGCAGATGAACTCGAAAAAATACCAATCAAGCCCCCCTCGGAACGACGTCTGGTTGGACACGAAGCGAAGGCTCTGGATATTCCCGAGAAGACCGATGGCAGTGGTATTTACGGTATCGATGCGAAGGTAGAGAACATGGTTTACGCGCGGCCTTTGGTACCGCCAACCCGCAACGGTTCAAGCATCAACAGTGTCGACGACAGTGCGGCAAAGTCCGTGCCTGGTTATATTAAAACCCTGGTATTGGATGACCCCAGCGGCAACGTCCCTGGATGGGCTCTGGTCATTGCCAAATCCTGGCATGCCGCCAACACCGCAGGTCAGAAAGTAAAGGTTGACTGGACGCCCGGCAAAACCTCGGAGGTGGCTGAAAAGGATATCCTCGACCACGGCCGCACGCTGATCGAAGATCCCAGTTCCGGCGCGCTGGTTGTCAACGATGAGGGTGTCGATGAGGCATTCTCAAGTGCAGATTCGACTTTGGAAGCGGAATACATCACGCACAGTGTCCTGCATGTGCAGTTGGAGCCAAGCAACGCTCTGGCGTTCCAAAAGGACGGCATCTGGGAAATTCATACCGGAAACCA
>Ga0105055_10007889_pt1 | contig 14010 bp, 15 predicted proteins | sample BON03_FD_78090 | JGI IMG/M metagenome (GOLD analysis project Ga0105055, IMG submission 78090) | Freshwater microbial communities from Lake Bonney liftoff mats and glacier meltwater in Antarctica - BON-03 | ecosystem: Environmental > Aquatic > Freshwater > Ice > Glacier meltwater | place: Lake...
CCGAGGGCCTCAACAATGTAATTCGCTATGTCAAACGGATCAGCTACGGCCTCCCAAAGTTCGAGCATCTAAGGCTTCGAGTCCTAGCACAAGCTATGTGACCACAAAAATTGTCAAAGAACCGCAGATTTTAAGAGTAATCGTTTACCTTGAAATAACTCCATATCCTGATTCAACCCCACCAATCCCGACATCATCCTGCTGGCGGGCGACCAGGGCGCGATCATCACCGTCAACGGCGGGCAGACCTTCAGCTCGTGGTACAACCAGCCCACGGCGCAGTTTTACCACGTCAGCACCGACAACGCCTTTCCCTACAACGTGCTGGGCGGACAGCAGGAAAGCGGCTCGGTGGGCATCGCCAGCCGGGGCAACGACGGCCAAATCACCTACCGCGAGTGGCATCCCGTGGGCGTGGAGGAATACGGATACGTAGCCGCCGACCCGCTCGACACGAACATCGTGTATGGGGGCAAGATCACCCGCTTCGACAAGCGCACCGGGCAGACGCAGAACATTGCCCCCGAGGCCGTTCGCAGCGGGAAGTACCGATTCGTCCGCACGGCCCCGGTGCTGTTTTCGCCCATTGATCCCAAAACGCTCTTTTTTGCCGGGAATGTATTGTTTAAAACCCAAACCGGCGGCGATTCCTGGGAAGTGATCAGCCCCGACCTCAGCCGCGAGCGCTACGACGAAATTCCGGCCAGCGTGGGCATTTATACCACCGAAGAAATGAAAAAGATGCCCCGCCGGGGAGTCATCTACGCCGTGGCTCCCTCCTACGTGGACAGCCTCACGATTTGGGCCGGGACCGACGACGGCCTCATCCACGTCACCCGCGACGGCGGTAAAAACTGGCGGAACGTGACGCCGCCCAGCCTGAAACCCTGGGCCAAGGTGTCGCAACTGGACGCCAGCCACACCGATGCCAACGTGGTGTATGCCGCCATCAACGGCAACCGGCTCGACGACATGAAACCCCACATCCTGCGCACCCGCGACGGCGGGGCCACCTGGCAGGAAATCACACGCGGCCTGCCCGACCAACCCATCAACACCGTACGGGAAGACCCGCTGCGGAAGGGTTTGCTCTTCGCCGGGTCGGAAACGGCGGTGTCCGTGTCGTTCGACGACGGGGACAACTGGCAACCGCTGCGGCTCAATATGCCCGCCACCTCCATCCGCGACCTGGTCATCAAGGACGACGACCTCGTGGTCGGCACCCACGGGCGCAGCTTCTGGATTCTGGACGACATCACGCCGTTGCGCCAACTCACCGCCGAAGTAGCCAAAGCCCCGGTGACGCTCTTCCGGCCCCAACGCACCTACCGCGTCCGCTGGAACATGAACCCCGACACCCCGTTGCCGCAGGAGGAACCCGCCGGACAAAACCCGCCCGACGGGGCCATCATTAATTACACCCTGCAAGAAAAAGCCACCGGACTCGTCACGCTCGACATCCTGAACGCCAGCGGCGAACTGGTGCGCCGCTACACCTCCGCCGACGAACCCTACCCGATGCCCGCCATCAACGTGCCGGACTACTGGCCCCGCCCGCAGCAAATCCTCTCGGGCGCAGCCGGGGCGCACCGCTTCCTGTGGGACCTGCACTACGCGCCGCTGCCCGGCCCGGTGTCGTTCCCCATCGCGGCCACCTACCGCAACACGGCCCCCGCGCCCACCGCGCCCTGGGTGATGCCGGGTACCTACACCGTCCGGCTGACGGTAAACGGCAAAGTATATGAACAACCGTTGACCGTAAAAATGGACCCGCGCGTGAAAACCCCAATTGAAAAACTCCAACTGCAACACGACTGGTCGAAGGCGATGTACGAAGGACGGCAGCAGTTGGCTGGCGTGGCGGAAGAACTTGGGGTTTTGCACTCGAAACTGGATGGGCAATTGGCCAAGGCGGGGAAGAAAGAGAAGGCTTTGCTAACTACCCGGCTGGAACGGGTGATGGCGTTGGAAAAGGAATTGCCTGGGTTGCAGCGAAGTTTGTATAGTGTGTTTGAAGTTTTGCAGGATAGTGATTTTTCGCCTACTACGCAGGCGGTGAAGGCGGCGCGGGAGACGGAGAAGTTGGTGGGCGAGTGGGTTAAAAAGTGGGAGGAGGAGAGAGGTGAAAAATAAATAACGCACTGACCTCGTGCTATTTCTGCTAAAAACAGTAGATTTGTTTGAAGTAATGCCCTTGCTATGCGCGGACTCAATAAAGTGACCCTTATCGGAAATCTGGGCGATGACCCCGACGTACAAGTTTTGACGGGAGATATTACCGTGGCAAAGTTCTCGTTGGCTACGACTGAGCGATATACCGACAAAAACGGTCAGGCGCATTCCGAAACCGAATGGCATACCGTAATACTTTGGCGAAGCTTGGCTGAACTGGCCAAAAACTACCTTAAAAAAGGAAGTATGGTCTATCTGGAAGGAAAGTTGAAGACCCGAAGTTATGACAGCAAGGAAGGTTCTAAACGCTACGTGACAGAAATCATCGCCGAACAACTCATTATGCTCGATAAACGCCCCGAAACAAATGCAAAATAACACCCTGGTATCCAATGAGTGGCAGTTTGAGTTGGCAGAACACGGAGGAAAGCCCGTGATTTTGATTCGTTTTTCGTACAATCAAGAACAGCACGCGATGGTGAAAGCACTTACGGGGGCACGATGGAGTAGTAGCAAAAAGGCGTGGTACGTCCTGGATATACCGATGTATAGACAGCGTTTTGGCCTGGAAACATCGCCTGTTGGCAAAGAAGTACTATCACAGATTGTAGGAATCAATCAGCCCGCACTTTTACAGTTGATCCAAACGCTTGAACTCAAATCGTACAGCCCCAGTACAATCAGAACCTACCGAAATGAGTTTGCGCAACTACTCTATGTTTTGAAAGAAAAGCCCGTGAGCGACCTCAGCCCAACACGTCTACGGGACTATTTCTTGTACTGCACCAATACACTCAAACTCTCCGAAAACACCCTTCATAGCCGAATCAATGCCGTAAAGTTTTTTTATGAGCAGGTTCTTCATCGGGAGCGAATGTTTTTTGAGATACCGCGCCCAAAAAAAAGAATTATTCTACCAAATGTACTCGCCATCAGCCAAATAGAAAAACTGTTCAGCCAACTCGAGAATCTTAAGCATAAAACGATGATCTATTTGGCTTATTCGGCTGGTCTGCGAGTGAGCGAGGTGGTCAATCTCAAAATAAGGGATATCCATTCGGCACGTATGGTGATAAACATAAAAGGGGCCAAAGGTAAAAAAGACCGTACAGTAGCCTTATCTGAAGGAATTTTGAGCCTTTTAAGGAAATATTACACTACGTACACCCCAAAAGACTGGTTGTTTGAAGGACAATACATTGAAGAACCGTATAGTACGCGTAGCTTACAAAGCATCTTTCATCGAGCCAAAGAAGCTGCCCAAATCAGGCAGGCTGTCACCTTTCACAGCTTGCGTCACAGCTACGCAACTCATTTGCACGAGGCTGGGACTGATATAAAATTGATACAGGAATTGTTGGGTCATAATGATATACGAACTACCTTGCGTTATACGCATATAAGCAATCGAACACTCGATAATATAAAAAGCCCATTCGATTCGTTAAACTTGCCGAAAGATTGACTTTTGTATTTTCCTAAACAAGGCAGCGGGAATTATAACAATACAAAAAGTACGATGTCAAAAGTACAACGAAAAAGAAGAAAAGTATAAAATAAATACAAAAAGTACTGCAAAACTTTCGTATATACAGGCGTTAGGTGCAATGCCATCGGACACCCTAAAACATTCGGAGTTGGCTGACAAATACATCGTATCTTTTGTTTTGATTATTAAAATGTTCTTCGTCAATTTCACAACCGATAAAATTTAAATTTGCTTTATTAGCACTAATTCGACTTGAACCCGAACCTAAATGAGTATCTAAAATTTTCATTTCGGGAGTTGTAAAATTTGCATAAATCCAATCATACAAAGCAATAGGTTTTTGAGTTGGATGTATATTTATTCCAGCTCTTTCAGTTCCTTTTAACTTTGGAGCAAAACCGCTTTCATTACCTCTTGCGTATCTAAATATTTTCATTTTAGTATTTCTACTATACCAAGCCATTTCCCCATCTGAAAACGAAAAATTGTATTGCATTTTATCCCAAACCAACCAGCTCATTACAGGTGGTAAAATATCTGTAAAATAATTTCCACCCCAAATAATCTGCTCTTTTGATACCCTAAATAATTCTATGAAATATTCTTTTGTAGGTATTGCATTATCCCAATTAGTATTTTTATGTTCTTTAAAACCGTTTGCTTTACAGTTAACTCCATTTTTAAAAGCGTTCCCATCCGCATTTATCCCGTAAGGAGGATCAACTACTGCCAAATCAAAATATTTATCAGGGTAATGCTTCATCAATTCTATATTATCCATAAGGTACACCTCTGAAATAGGCACAGCACCTAACATGTGCTTTGCAAAAGCGGGGAGTTCGTTCTCAATAGGAACATTTGTGGGTATATCAAGTTTTATCATATTAATCAAGTTTTGTGGTTAAAAGCCCCGCCTTCGCAAAGCACCATACGTTACAAGCAAGCCTACCCGACCGGAACTTTCGACACCAAAAACAAAATCATAAACAGAAATTTTGTAAATTCGCAGACAGATATTTAACTAATTATGAGTAAGAAAAAGCGAGTTGGCGAAGGAATAAAATATGTAGTTTCGACTATGATGGACAGAGTTATGAATAATGTACTCGTTAAAGACCCATTTATAAAAGAAAAGCATCATTCGTCAAAACCCCTTTATTCTGCTTTAGTTCCTGACGAAATATTTAAAGGCTCACATTTTGAAAGACGATTTGTAACACCTTTTGGTGGTGTTTGGGAAAGATTAGCCAAAGTTGTAGCAACCGAAAACCACGGACATTGCTCTATGGGACATAGCGTAAACGGAATTGTAGGAAGCGAAAGTTTGCGTAGAATTCAAGAAGTTCTAAACAATCTTGAACATAATCAAAAAGGCGAAATCAAAATAAAACCAGATTGGGCAAAAGAATTAGAATACATTAGAAAAGGTGGTGGCGACCCAATTCCTGTAAGCGTAACTTGCGATATTTTCATCTATAACGAAGAAACACAAACAAAATATGCTTTTGAATTAAAAGCACCGCTTCCGAACAGCGACCAAACCAAAGTAAGCAAAGAAAAAATGCTGAAATTATTGGCGATGGAACCAAAGCAAGTTGACCACGCATTTTATGCACTTGTTTACAATCCTTATGGCAAAAAATCTGATTACAAATGGACTTTTCCGATGCGTTGGTTCAATATGCACGAAGATGCTTCTGTTTTAATTGGTAATGAATTTTGGGATTTAATTGGTGGAGAAGGAACATACAAAACTTTCATAACCGAAGTAAACAAGCTAGGCAAAGAATACAAAGAGAGAATTTATCGGGAGTTTTTAGAAATTGAACCGCCTCAAAATTTTGACCAAAACCTCTTAAAATAACGACTATGGAAAATCCTGAATTCAATTTCATAGATTTATTTTCGGGCATTGGTGGTTTCAGAATGGCACTTGAAAACAATGGCGGAGAATGTTTGCATTTTAGCGAAATAAGCAAAGATGCTATTGATACTTATTGCCAAAATTCAAACGAACCAATCGAAAAAAATTTAGGCGACATTACTAAAATAAAAGAACTGCCAAATCATAATCTTTTGACAGCGGGTGTTCCTTGTCAAAGTTGGTCAATCGCAGGTCGAAATTTGGGTTTTGATGACGACCGTGGGCAATTGTGGAACGACACCATATTTTTGCTAAATCAATCCCGACCAGACGCATTTATTTTTGAAAACGTAAAAGGTTTGGTTGACCCAAGAAATAAAAACGCACTAACTTATATTTTAGAAAGAATAAAGGAAGCAGGATATTTTGCTAACCATTATCTTCTAAATTCTTTCGATTATGGAGTTCCACAAAATAGATTAAGGATTTATATAATTGGTTTTAAAAACAAAGAATTTGCAGACAAATTCAAACTTCCAAAACCAATTGATAAGAAAATAAAATTGGCAGACATTTTATCTGATTTCAATGAAAAAATTGTTGAAACAGAAAATGAACAACCAAGAGATTTATTTGGCGAAATTATTACACAAAGAAGTATGAGTTTATCAACCAGCAACGGTTTGAACGATTACTTCCTATTCAATGATTTACGAAATGGACATTCAACAATTCATTCTTGGGACATTTTAGATACAACAGAAAGACAAAAGAAAATTTGTTATTTGTTGCTCAAAAATAGACGAAAAAGTGCTTATGGAAATTTGGACGGAAACCCTTTGTCTTTGGAACATTTTCAAGACCTTGATAATTCAATTAATGAAAACGAATTAAATGAATTAGTTGAATTAAAAATATTAAAAAAGGACAGTTATTCATTCAAAATCATTCGAGAAAAAGCCATTGATTTATCCGAAGAAGAAAATATTATTCTCAATAATTGTGATGATGATTTATTAGTAGTTGATGTTTTAAAAATGAATAGAGAACTTAAATTAAAGAAAATTTCTCTTTCAAAAACATTACCATTATTGATTGAAAAAGAAATACTAATTCCAACAGAAACAAGATATGATTTTAAAAATACTAAAATCAGCACAGGACTTTATGGAGTAAATCGAATTTTTCTTCCAACTTCAAATATCTTTCCGACACTTGTTGCAAGCGATACAAACGATTACGTAACAACCAAAATTTTTAGTGCAAAAAACGAAGAAGAACACAGAAAACTTTTCATAAACAAAGTTTATAAAAATGAAAATTATCGCAGAATAACCAAAGAAGAAGCTTGCCTAATTCAAGGTTTTCCGAAAGAATATATATTACCCGAAAACAGAGCAAGATGGATGAAATTAGTTGGCAACAGCGTTTCCGTTCCTGTTATAGAAAGATTAGCAAAAGCCATTATTGAAACAGGAGTTTTTGACAATTTTTCGACAGCTACAAAAATCCGAACATTGCCGACAAACTTATACTCTGAACAATTGACGAACAACCAAAGACCGAAAAAGGCCAGCTTGTAACATCGGTTTGGCAATATGGCGGGTTTAGTGCTAAATTCAAGTTCAGTTCTTCGATTGAACTTTAGTGAAAAGTTAAAGTTTTGTGCTTCGATTTCCGCCACATCGCCAAGCCGCAATCCGTTATGCGGCAACTTAAAAGACGACTACTAACAGACAGAAAAATTGAAAATTAAACGTTGGACATATTTAATAATCGGACTACTCATTTTGGGTTTTGTTGGACTATGGACTTTTAAGAAGTTCAACTTCAATACAAACTATTCAGTAGGTCAACAAATTGACAGTTTGAATGGAGTTTACGTTTATTACAATGGTGGCGTTGACAATGTAACAGAACGAAATACGACAGCAGACGGATATAACATAGGACTTAAATATCAGTGTGTTGAATTTGTGAAACGCTATTACTATGAACATTTGAAACACAAAATGCCAGATAGTTATGGACACGCTAAAGACTTTTTTGACAACACCTTAACTGACGGACAAAGAAATAAAAAACGAAATCTAAATCAATACTCAAATCCAAGCCAAACGAGACCAAAAGTTGCCGACCTTTTAATTTTTGATGGCACGACCTTCAATAAATATGGACACGTTGCAATTGTTTCAAATGTAACAGACAAGGAAATAGAAATCATACAACAAAATCCTGGACCGTTTAGTAAATCAAGAGTGACTTTTTCGCTCGCCAACCAAGACGGTAAATGGGAAATAAAAAATGAACGAATTTTGGGATGGTTAAGGAAGGACTAACACAACTAAAACAAGAAAGCCGACCGCATAACAGGCGTTTGGCAAAAAAGCGGGTTCAGTGCTTAAATGAAGCTTTGTACTTCGCACCAAGTTCAGTGCTGGCAGACAGTTTAGTGCTTCGAAATCCGCTTCTTCGCCAAGCGCCAAACCGTTATGCCTCACCCTAAAAAGACGACCGTGCTAAAAACAGATAGACAAATGAGAACGAAAAACAACAAAACGAAACGATGTGTTATTTATGACGCAGAATTTCAGATATTTGAACCCATTAAACAATTTAACAAACAATAAATAAATCGAAATATGAAGAAACAATTATTTACAGTAACAGACCTATTTTTGGCTTTCCTTGCTGTGCTACTTATCAGTGTCAGCTTTTACCAAACGTGGTTAGGCTTAGACCAAATTTTTGGAGGAAGTTCAGTCATAATAGCCCTAGTGCTTTCCTTGATATTGCTTTTCTTGCTTTGGCAAATTCGCCTTATTAAGTTAAAAGGAGGTTCTGCAGCTGGATTAAGTTGGATATATTTCTTTTTCGCAGCTTTTTGTTTTGTAGCCAACTTTAATGCCTTATACACAAGATTTATGCGAACGGATATTTACACTACTGAACTAAGAGATATTAATGAAAAATTCAACAACCTTGAAACTGACGTAGAAGCGAAACTAAACTATTCGGTTGCTGATGCAAAAACAAGACAAGCTATCAGAAGCGAAATTAACTTGTTGAAAATTCAAATCACTGACCCCAAAAATACAGGAATTGGCACAGAAGCAAGACAAATAATTGGAAGAATTGAAAAGTTAATTGGTAAAAAAATAACACCACTAACACCCATAAACCAAAGTCCATCTGGTTATCAAGATTTAGCGGAAAGAATGGAGGAACAAATTATTCAGATGGTTTATAATTTGTCGCCCGAAGAAAAAAACCTTATGACTGACATTAATAATGCAGTTTTGAGATGGAATAAAGATATTCAAAGTCTATTATTGATGTCACAAAATGATATTGACGCAATGGCTCAAGGTCAAATTGATAAATCTTTGACTGAATACAATAAATTAGGAAATCGTGCACATACAATTTTGGGAGACGACAAATTTAAGTTTACACCAATCTTATCAAAAACCCAAGAAGTCGGCAAAATTGGTTATGCATTTGACCACGCAATTAAACATTTTGGAATGTTCGCTTTTGTTGTTTTAGCAGGTTGTGTTTTATTAGATTTTGGCATTTTAATTATCATTTTGTTGATGCCTACTGACCCAAGAAATTCAAATAACAATGGTGGTCGAACTACACCTAGAGGCAAGGTTTTAATTCCAAACAATTAATATTTATAATAATGAGCAACGATAACGAAAATTTAAAGCCATTGTCTTTTGAAAATGAAGAGGAACTTAAACCACTTTCATTAGAAAACAATACAACACATCAAAGCAATGACGACTTTGTACCAATTTCAAAAGGTGCGAATAATGAAATTAAAAACGAAGACAGCAATTTTGTTTTCTTTTTTGGAGTTTCCGCCTCAGGAAAATCTGTAATTCTATCATCTATACTTTATTATTTGAGTTCACAAGCTGGTGTTTTAAGTCCTAAATCTGGTGCTCCAAATTCGAAAGAAGCACAAGTCTTGCTAGCTGATTTTTTCGAAAACATTAGTAAAGGTATTTTGCCAAATAGAACTACGCGTGACCAAGTGACAAGGATAGATTTAAAATTTGAACCAAGTAATAAATCTAAAAAGGTTCCGCCAATCAACTTAACTTTTTTAGAAACAGCTGGTGCAAATCATCAAGATATTAATAAAGGGAATCAGTATCACAGCAGTATTGATTCCTATCTAAATGCAAAAATTCCACTTAATATCTTAATCGTTACTAGTTATGATTCCGCTCACAAAGAAGATTCGCTGATATACCAATTTCTAAATAGGTTAGTTGAAAAAGGAATTGAATCAAGATTTGTAAATATAATTTTAGTAATATCTAAATGGGATTTATCAGGTAAAGGAGGCGTTACCTCAGAAGATGAATTAGAGTCTTTTATAAGTGAGCGACTTCCAATGACAAATAATAGAATAAATGCTTATGAATTTAGCAAAACATATTTTACAATTGGTAAAATTGAATCAAATGGCAATACAGAAAAAATCACTAATTTGAATTTAGATTCTGCGGAAATTATTTCCAAATGGCTGTATGAATGTATTACAGGTTATCCTTTAGATTATGAGGGAACATTTTGGGAAAGAATTAAATTTAGCTTTTAATCTATGGAAAATACTAGTTGTTATATTTTTGCCTTTGCTACTTTTGGACATCCTAATGATTTTAGACAGACGCCATTTAAGTATAATAATCCTGATGTAGCAAAACAAATTAAAGTTTTTGATTTATCAAATGCAATTAAAGTTTTTCCAAACTCTACAATTTACTCAATTAGAAAAGAAAGAATTGGCAATTCAAAATTAATATCTTATTCAATTTATACGTTTGCGCAAGAACAAGCATCTAAAAGAGATGGAACATTTATTGGTTCAAGTATTATTCTTGAAAACAAACTAGCAGAGGAAAAATATGTAATCGACTGTCTAAATGAGTTTCATCAAAAATTAACTGAAAACAATCTTGTCAATGGTGTGCTAAAAGTAAATCATTCAAAGGATTTTATTCCAAATGGTACTCTAACCGATTTTGATAAAATCAAAAATCCTCAAATTGAAATTTTAGACCTTAACTTTAATTCAAATAATAATAGTCTTGTGGTTTATTGTGATACATCACCTAATAAACTCGAATTATTTTTTAAAAACTCAATTGATTTACTTAATGTCTATGACACAATTTATTTTACAAAAAGCAATGAAGTTGCAGAGTTTGTAATTCAAAAAGGAATTTTTAAATTAATCCAAAATGTAGAAGATAAAAAGGATTTTGAAAAAGAAATCAACAACCTAATTGAAGAAAGAAAACGCAAAAGAGAACGGTCAATTTCAGAATTTGAAAGAGAAGTTCAAAGAATAAATGATGATAAAGACCGAACTATTCAGGAGTTTAAAACTCAAATTGAGCAAAGCGAAAGAACACATTTTGAGAACGAAAGAAAGCTGAAAGAATCAAAAGAGGATATTAATAAAATTGGTCAATTTTATGATGACTTTTTAAACAAGACAAATGGTTTAATTAGTCAACTGAGACATAATAATGGTAAATTAGAAGAAGTAAAGCAAATACACAATAACAACAAAATTCTTTTTAACAATGGCGTTGGTGAACTTAAGAGACCAAACTATACTACGACAATTGCAAAACCAAAACCTAAAGGCAATTTACATACTGAACATACACGTCAAGATAATGATAATAGAAGTAGTCATAGAACAAGGTCAAATGAAGAATCAGAGAAAATAGGTTATAGAATCAAGATATACAAAGTTGCAACATTAGTTTTAGCATTTTTATTACTCGCTACTTGGATTTACGTATTGTTTTTCAAAACAAGTTCAGAAACAGATATAGAAACAACTCAAAATCAGGAACAAGTAAATACTATTCCACAAGAACAGATTCAAACCCCAATAGAAACAACAAAACTTGAAGATTTGAACCCTTTACCAAATTCTAAACTAAATGATAATGATTTTAGAAGAGTAGCAAAGAATATAACGTATCAATCAAAAATAGAAGATGTTGTTAAAGTCATTTTTGACAAAAACCCAACTGATATTAAGAGTAATTACATTGGTCAAGAGAATAAATATTCTAAACATCTTATTGAACTTAATAAACAATGTTTTGAGGAAAAAGATGGTTTATATTATTTCACAAAGGACACTTTAAGACAAATACCTTCTTTTAAGAAATAATTATGATTCAAAAACTTTACATATTTATTTTTTGCTTAATCCTGGTAAGTTGCAATCATCCAGAAGGTAAAAAATATGAGCGCAATCAAGGAAGTAAAAAAAAGTATAACTCTTCAAACGATGAAATTAATGTTAATGCAATACAATCAGAAATCCAAACCAATAATACACAAGAAAATCGAAATGTATTAAAAATGGATTTGCAAAATGGAGTACGGTACGTTTGGATAGAAATTAACGGCATTAGATTACGCTTTATTTTTGATACTGGTGCAAGTAGTATTTGTATTTCACCAGCAGAAGCCACGGTTTTGTACAGACAAGGAACTTTGCAAAAAGAAGACATCTTAAATGTTGAATATTTCCAAGATGCCACAGGAAAAATTTCGGAGGGTACTAAAGTTAATTTGCGCGAAGTAAAAATTGGCGATATGATTTTAGAAAATGTTGAAGCATTGGTTATTGACAACGTAAACGCACCTCTTTTGTTAGGTCAAACAGTATTGGAGAGATTTGGAAGTATTGAAATTGACAATGTAAATGGAGAAATAATTTTTAAATGACAAAACTACTTTACATACTTTTATCACTTTGTTTTTTCGGTTGTAACCACCCCGAAAGTAAAGATTACAAACGTTATAAAGATGTAAGCACAGAAGAAATATTAAATACAGAATCAAATTCTGAAACGGTTGGTTATAAGGTTGTTGGTATTAAAGACGGAGACACATTTGTTGTTCTAATGGACGGGAAAGAACAAGTTATAAGATTAGAACATATTGACTGCCCAGAAAAAAAACAACCATTTGGAACAAAGGCAAAACAATTTGCTTCTGATTTATGCTTTGGACAATTTGTTCAATTAAACCATAAAAACAAGTTTGACAGAAATAAAAGATTAATAGCAGAGATTATACTATTAAATGGTGTTAATGTAAATAAAGAATTAGTAAACAATGGTTTAGCTTGGCATCTCAAAAAATATTCTGACAATGAAGAGTATGCAAAATTAGAGGTAAAAGCTAGAAATAATCAAATGGGAATTTGGAGCGAACCAAACCCGACAGCACCTTGGGACTGGAGAAAAAAATAGACAAATGACACGACCAAACACGACAGAAAAAGAAGGGCGAAGGCATAACAGGCGTTTGGCAAAAAAGCGGGTTCAGTGGTTAATTGAACATTCTACCTCGTATCAAATTTTGTGCTGGGTTGACAGTTTTGTGCTTCGAAATCCGCTTCTTCGCCAAGCGCCAAACCGTTATGTGCCATTTTAGCGAAACCCTACAAGAAACAAAGTGACAACAGAAAAGCGATACGAAATATTAAACTCATTGCCAACTTATGGACCAATGTATATTCCCATTACAGACAATGGAGAACCATTTTATTCGGAAGGTTTTGCAGTTCGCTTCTTTAAGACAGACAAAACTGAATGGGTTGCGAACTTTCAACCAGGTTGGACAGATTTAAAAGAAATAATTGAATTTGAAAAAACTCAAAATTTATTAGTTGTTGCTTTTGGGGCGTGTTACATTATGAACCCAAACGAAACGAAGCCAGTTGAAGTTTTTGGTGTAGGATTTTCAGACACATTTAAAGCAAATAATAACAGACTTGTTTTACAAGACCAAACCGACTTGACAATAATTGAAAATGATGGAACACATTGGAACACAGAAAGAATTTCTTGGGACGGCTTGGCTGAAATTAAAGTTGAGAATAATATAGTGACAGGAGTTGCATATAATCCAATGCACGATAGTGATGAATGGGTTGATTTCAAATATGACATTGACACAAAAACTTTGACAGGTGGAAGTTACTACTCATTTGAAAGTAAAAAACCTTGGTGGAAAGTATGGTAACAAAAAAATTTACTTGTCCTTGTTGTGGTTACAAGACATTTAGAGAACAACCAAACGGAACTTACGACATTTGCCAAGTTTGTTTTTGGGAAGACGACCCTATTCAACTTAATGACCCAAATTATGAAGGTGGAGCAAATCGAGTTTCATTAAAACAAGGACAACTAAACTATTTTGAATTTGGTGCTTGTGAAAGAGATATGATAAAAAATGTAAGACAACCAACAAAAGACGAACAACGAGATGAAAATTGGCAACGATTTGAATAAAAAACGGCACATAATCGAGTAAGGCGGGGGAATTTCACCCCCACCTTCTCGCAGAACCGTACTTGAAACTCTCGCTTCACACGGCTCTTCAGGATTGTCTTTACCGTTTGGATGCTTTCCCTTTGAACGGATAA
>Ga0105055_10007897_pt1 | contig 14005 bp, 14 predicted proteins | sample BON03_FD_78090 | JGI IMG/M metagenome (GOLD analysis project Ga0105055, IMG submission 78090) | Freshwater microbial communities from Lake Bonney liftoff mats and glacier meltwater in Antarctica - BON-03 | ecosystem: Environmental > Aquatic > Freshwater > Ice > Glacier meltwater | place: Lake...
TGTAAGCTCTTTATTCTTCTTTTTACGATAGAAAGAGTATAATCAATACGTGGTTATAAATCCTAAAATTAAACTTAAAAAAGTATTGAAGATTGAATCCATAAGCCCAAAGCCCTGGCCCCAAAGGGAAAGTTAAAAAAGAAATTGATGACTGTTTCTAATGCTCTTCATTTCTATTATTATTAAAAATATTGCTATCATATTCCAAAAGTTTAGTACAGATAAACATTTTGTAATTCAACTTTGTTAAATTAAAAAAAGCTGCCTGAAATATGCCTAGAGTAGGGCGTCTTTTTTTAAATCGGTTTTATTCTTCTTCAATTTTATATAAAACAGGTCGGCTTGGGCTGGCATCATTTTCAAAAGGTGCGACTTGTAAATTCAGAAAATACAATCCATCTTTTATTGTATTAGCAACAAAAATAAACTCGGTTATGGTCGCTTCTTTTCGTATTACTCCTTGGGTATTCCAAAAGGCATTGTGCGCTAAAAGTGCGCCCTTATCTTTTTCCTTATCAATCGAAGGCAAATCTATCAACAAATGATCAACCCCAAGTGCTACAAGATAAAATACGGCTTCTTCTAACAAATAAGGCGGATTGGTGTTAGAATATTGCTTACTTAATTTGTCTTTAATATTGGGTAGCGTTCTGATAATAACTGCCTCGCAAGCATAATCTTTCAAAGCATAGTGCAATTGCTTTTTTGAAATGACAAAATCATCGTTTTGCTTTTCTGGAGCTATTGTAATTACTTTTGCCAAATAGAAAAATTTTTTTAAGTATTGATTGATAGAGTGGAATTCTTTGGTAATATGCCCAACACACTCCGTATGCGTTCCGTGCGCGTGGGGATTAAACCAAATATTGTTAAAATTCGTCGATGCGCCTTCACTTACTTTGCCGACAAAATCGCCATCGCGATGAGGTTTAATTCTGGGTGTGCCCAGATACCAAGCATTTACGTTGGTAGCATTACCGCACAATGGAATTGAGATATCTAAAGGCTTAGACAAGTCTATCTTATAAGTTTGTTTTTTATATTTTATCGTCGCTTTCAAGAGGCTAGTATTGTTTAGGACAAGTTAATCATAAATAAATTTGCAGCAATCCCATCGGCTAAAAACTTTCCTTTTTTAGTAGTAAAAAGCATATCATTTTCTAGAAACAAAAGATGTTCTTGCAAATATATTTCAGCCTGTTGTAAAAGATAGGTGTGATATTTTTTTCCAAAATCTTTTTGAATTCTATCCAAGGAAACACCCCATATTGTGCGTAAACCAACCATTACATATTCATTATACCGATCGGTTTTTGATAGAATTTCTTCTTCGATGGGCAGGTCGGAATTTGCGATAGCTTTTAAATATTTTTTATTATTACTGATATTCCAAGCCCTGATATCTCCGTTATAAGAATGCGCTGAAGGACCAATGCCTAGGTATTTTTTACCCAACCAATAAGCTGTATTATTTTTAGAAAAATAGTCAGGTTTTCCAAAGTTTGATATTTCGTAATTTATAAATCCGTAGGCTTCCATTTTATCTAAAAGGATGTTAAAATGTTGCTCTGCAACTTCATCATCTACGGGTTTAATGAGTCCTTTTTCAATAAAACTAGCCAATGCGGTTTTGGGTTCAACCGTCAAGGCGTAACTAGAAATATGTGGAATATTAAAAGATAAAGCCTTATCTATATTCTGCTCCCAACGCTCATTGGTCATATTGGGCATTCCGTAAATTAAGTCGATAGAAATATTATCAAAATAGCGGGTTGCAAAATTTAATGATTTTTCGGCTTCTTCCGCATTGTGCGCCCGGTTCATGAGTTTTAAATCTTCTTCAAAAAAAGATTGAATGCCAATACTCAGTCGGTTTATTGGGCTTTTAGCCAACTGTAAAATTTTTTCTTCGGATAAATCATCAGGGTTGGCTTCTAAGGTAATTTCGGGCTGCTCTGATACCCTATAATGGGCGTAAACAGCGGCAATAATAGCTTCAATTTCTTCTGTATTTAAAACTGATGGCGTACCACCGCCAAAGTAAATAGTTTCTACTTTTACATGTTCAAATTCGTTTTTTCTGAGTGCTAATTCTTTTTGTAAAGCCAAAATCATCACCTCTTTTTTCCCTAAATTAGTAGAAAAATGAAAATCGCAATAATGACATGCTTGCTTACAAAATGGGATGTGGATGTAAATACCGCCAGCCCCTCCCTTTCCCAATACTTCGACTTCTCTCAGTACAAGCTGGGGAGCTTTCTTATTGCTCTTTAAAGTTACTATAGACATTTGTTAGTATTCGGTTTTTAATAATAGTTGGCAGTTATTTGCTGCCAAATTTATCTGGATTATTAATCATATAATTTATTAATCTACCTATTTCATCAATAATTTTGATGAGTTCAATATAGGTTTCTAGATTTATATAGCTAAACTCAAAAACAAACTCTAACTAAGTTTTTGTTTCTGAATTCTTGGCATCGCATTGGTTAATCTACTAATAAAATTTTTCGGATACAAACTTTTTCTATAAGCCTCTGCAATATCTGAGCTGACGCTTCTGGATGATCTTCTAATTTGATCTGTTAGAGAATATCTTTTTTCTTTTGGGAAAGATTTAGTAATTGTAAAATTTTTCATTGCTATATTAAAAAGTTTTTTTAGGCTATTAAGTCTTGAAATTTCACAAGCTATTTTTTTACTACCTACCGCATACTGCTACTGATTACTTTTCTACTTTTTTAGGATTTTGCTTCACAAAAGCGTCCCAACCTGTATAGTTTTTACCAACTTCAACTTTGCCCTCATTATAAAAATGACAAACGGCAGCGGCTAAACCATCGGTGCTATCTAAGTTTTTGGGGATTGTTTTTAAGCCCAACATACCTTGTAACATTTTTGCAACTTGCTCTTTACTCGCATTGCCATTGCCCGTAATGGCCATTTTTATTTTTTTGGGAAGGTATTCTGTAATCGGAATTTCCCGTGAGAGTCCGGCTGCCATGGCTACTCCCTGTGCGCGACCCAATTTAAGCATGGATTGCACATTTTTTCCATAAAAAGGGGCTTCAATGGCTATTTCATCTGGATGGTAGGTATCGATAAGCTCAATGGTGCGCTCAAAAATGAGTTTTAATTTGGTGTATGGGTCGCTGTATTTACTCAAAAGCAATTCATTCATTTGGATAAATTCCATTTTTTTATTTACTACTTTAATCAAACCAAAACCCATGATGGTGGTGCCCGGGTCTATTCCTAAAATTATTTTTTCGTTTGCCAAAAGTGTTTTATTTGGTATTTAATACAATCGGGATTCTAAATTTTGCGCGCACAGGAATCGCCTGTTTTACAGCAGGTTGCGCTTTCGGAAGCGTCATTAAACATTTGGTAATAATGGCATCGAACTCAGGAATTTGTTCATCAACGATGGCATTATGTTCAATATCTAAAACGGATATCTTTCCTTTTTGGTCCATTAAAAAATCTACGTAAAGGGTATTCACCATTTCTTCTTTTAAAACAAATTCAAAGCCTTCTAAAGATTTAGCAAAATGATACAAAAGGGTGTCTTGAAAACATTTTTTATTGGATTCCTTATCATTGTTTTCGTCGCAATTCTCAAATAAAGGAAACTGATCCACATCGTTAAAATTGATATTTTTCATTTCAAGAGCTATCAATTCCTCTGTTTTTATTTCTTTTGACGTAAATAATTCACAGGAAGTAAGGAGAAAAAATCCAACTAAAAATATTGCACTACGCATCTGCGCTAAAATGTTTTTGGAAAATTACGATTTTAATACGATTTAATCGGTTGCAAAAAGCATTTCCTCTTTAATTTATGATATTTGGCGTTGAGAAAATTCAATCAAATAACCACTCTGACCGCTATATTTTTCTAAAAGTTATTTGTAATAATTTAATTTAACCCAAGGGTCTTTGTAAAATTGATCCGCCTCGAAGCAAACCTGATAAAAATAAATAATGTCTGAAGGATTCTCTTCATGCGCCAATTTGTAATATTTTTTAGCATTTTTTTAGTCTTTCTTTACATTGTAAAAACGCGCTAACTGCTCTTTTGGATTGTTTTGAATATAATTTTTGTATTGCTCCATAGCCTTTAATAGTTGCGAACTAAATTATAGGTTCTCACAATTTGTAGTTTAGCCTCGTAAGTATTCACCTTTGCACTTTATTATTTTTTGAAATATCATCCATTATTCGATTAAAATTTCGAACTTCATCTACTGATAAATTTTTTAGATCTATAACTTTCACCGTTGTATAATCCTCTGGATATTCCTCTGGAGTATTTAACAAAACCACTTCATTAGTATAGGCTAATAGATGCTTTAAAATTCTGATCTAAAATTTGAAAGGCTTTTTTACGATTTATTAAATTTTCATAAGGTGCGTTGGATGGCAATGGAAACCGAGGTGAAAGGATTTTTATAGTGCTTTTGTTTTTCTTTTCATCCATGCGGTCGTCCATATTGGTAAAAAATATTCTTGTTATATTTGAGCTCTAAAAAATTGCTCCTTTGTTGGGATAGTTTCTGGACTGAAAAACTCTTTGAAGGTTGAAGAATTATAATATGCATCATTAAAAGACCCAAACTCAAATACTTCTTTATCTATTTCAGTTTGTACTTTTTTAATCAAAGTTGCATCATCAATATCTTGTATTTGAGTTGTGCTAGCTAATACACCGGTATTTGCCATCGCATAACAAAAGAACATACTCAACACTATCGGCACTAATAGCAAATATTTTAATTCAAAAAGCTTTTTAGATTTCATTTTGTGCAACATCACTCTTCTTTTTTAATTTCCTTTAAAATGGCTTCTAATTCAGACAAGCTCATATCGTTCTTTTTTACGAAAAAAGATACCATACTTTTAAACGAGCCTTGAAAATATCCATCAACTAATTTGTTGATGGATTGGTTGCTGTAGTCAGCTTTTTTAAGCAAGGGATAATATAAATAACCTTTGCCTTCTTGCTCGTGATCTACAAAACCTTTACTTTCTAAAATACGAACAATGGTCGATACTGTATTATAGGCGGGTTTTGGTTCGGGTAATTGCTCAATTATCGCCGCCACATTACATTTTTGTAACTGCCACATCACTTGCATTACCTCTTCTTCTGCTTTTGTTAATTGTTTCATCTGTTGATGTTTATTTCTTTTGTTATTCGTTATTGCTAGCGCAGCGCGGCAGTCTCATGCCAGCGCAGCGCGGCAATCTCACTTTTTTTATTGTAATTTAAAAGTAATGGGTATGGAATAGGGCACATTTACTGCTTTCCCTTTTTGCTTACCAGGCGTCATTTTAGGCAACTTGGCAATAATACGTTCACCTTCTGCTTCTAAGGATTCACTAGGGCCACGTTTTCTTATGTTTTGTATGCTTCCATCCGCTGCAATGGTAAACATTAAATTCACTTTTCCTTGAATACCTTTTTCTTGAGCCTCCAAAGGATATCTAAAATTTTTACTAATGTGTTTAAACATCTTTTCTTGAAAACAAGTCCTTTTGTCCGCAGCATCTTCGCAACCTGGGAAAATCGGTGGATTTTCTACTTGTGAAAAAGGGATGTCTTGTCCATCGTTTGATACATTTATTTTTTGTTCATAAACTTCGATAATATCTTCTTCTGAAAATTTTTGCATTTCTTTTTCTACTAAATTTAAAACCATGGAGTTTTCGGCTTTAGAATTATTTGCTTTAAATTCTACTGAATTACCTTTATTGTCTTTTAAAACAAGTATGCTATTTTTTTCTAAATTATCAAAATTGTTTAAAAGACGGTCTCTTTTGATTTTTTCTTTAGTAGATAAATTTTTAAGATCTTCAAATTCTATAATTATTCTTTTCTCTTCAGTAACTGACTGCAAAGGGTCGTTTTCCTCAGAAACTTTAGTATCACTCTCGCAAGAGGTATAAAATAAGATGGCTAAAAATGCAGGTACGACTAATAAATACTTTAAAGCTAAGGCTTTTTTTGATTTTGATTTTTGTAGCATAACGATTCGTTTTTTGATTAATGATGATTTAAAAAATGGATTGATGAATGAAATATGTTGTGTTTTAAACACTTGTGTTAATAATAATTGATACTGTTCTTTTTTATGCGTTTTAGCCACCTCGGCATCGGCAATATATTCGTGCACTTCCGAAATTCTGTTTTGATAGACATACACTAAAGGATTAAACCAAGCAACTATTCGCATGAGTTCAAAGAATATTAAATCGTACGAATGCCCTTGACGAATATGAACTAATTCGTGTTCAATAATTGCTTTATGATTTTGAGAAATTATTTTATCACCAATAAAAATGGACTTGAAAAATGAAAAAGCAATTTCACTGTTTTTTATTATAATACGTGTAAAATCATTTAAATACCTAACAGTACCACTAATTTTTATTTGATGAATTTGATACAATTTAAAAGCAAAAATTAGCAGTGCTATCAACATTCCTGACATTATAAAAATTTGATCCCATGAGAAGGCATAACTATTTTCGTTTCCTGCGCTAAGGCTTGTTTCGTTCATAGCAGAATTCCATAAATACTCCTGATAGCCAGCAAAAGGTTTGGAAATTGTGGTTTTAAAAAGTTCGATTTTAATCCATGGAAGCGCCACAGAAAATAAAAATGTCCCAAGTAAATAGAACCTGTTCCACTGAAAAAAAGTTTCGCGCCTTAGAAACACATCATATATGATTAAAAAGAGCAATTGAAACCCGATACATTCTAGAATAAATTGAAGCATAATGATAGTTTTAGTGATAAATCAATTCAATTTTCGAGAAATAGAAAAGTGAAATTAAGCAGACTCAACTAATTCATTAGTTCAAATATAACTAATATTTTAGTTTAAACTAATTTTTTAGTTAAAAAATAGTATTCTTTTATGAATTCATTCTAAAGATGTAACAAAATCGGACTATCTTAGTTTAATAAAAAATCCTTGAATTCTATTTTTTTCAATAAATCAACAAATGTCTTTTCTTAACTTCCTCTTTGTTCTTTCGGCAAAAACTCGGATTTTTGTATTTTGCCCCACCTAAAATGGCGAAATAGTCATTTTGACCTCCTCAAAGTAGCGGTAAAGTAAGATATTAAGAAGGTATAAAATTATTATAGATTAAAAGAATGGAAAATATGGACATTGCGTTGGTCATTTTAGGCTTTATTTTTATGATTGTGGGCATTTTAGGCAGTTTTTTGCCTATTTTGCCTGGACCTCCTTTGAGTTGGGTGGGGCTGTTATTGCTTAACTTAACAAAAGCTATTCCTTTAGATTGGTGGTTTTTGGCCGTCACACTGGTCATCGCCACATTAATTTTAGCTATGGATTATATTATTCCTGCCATAGGTACTAAAAAATTTGGCGGCAGCAAGGTGGGAATGATTGGTACGACTTTAGGTTTAGTCGTCGCACTTATCTTTCCAATTTTCGGAGTTTTTGGCATCATTATCTGGCCTTTTGTAGGCGCCTTTGTTGGAGAAATTATTAACAAAGCGGATAAAAAAACTGCTTTGAAAGCTGCTTTTGGTTCTTTTTTAGGGTTTTTAACGGGTACTTTTTTAAAGTTTATGGTAGCTGTGGTTTATCTCGGACTTTTTATTGCCAGGGTTTGGGAGTTTAAAACGGAACTTTTCCCTTATTTTAATAAAATATTATGACGCAGAGTCATTTAAGTTTATTATCCAATGCTGCTTGCTAAAAGAGCCATGAAAATACAGTTTCTTGTCTTGGTTCTTGTCTCAAGCTTCTTATGGTATCTTAGTTATTTGAACCTTACAACCAAACTGTTTTCTCGGCTATTGGCGTTCTGGTTATCTCAGGAATTTCTATGGTTTCATCATAATTTCCCATATAGAAAAAGCCTAAACAAGCTTCTTCATCCTCCATTTCAAAAAACTCACCCATATATTTTTTAAGATCTGGTGAACTCCAATAAGCCCCAATTTTCATTTCGGTGCAAACGAGCCACATGTTCTGTACTGCCATGGCGGTAGCTGCTATTTCTTCCCATTCTGGAACAGATTTATTTGGGTCGCGCTGCATGCAAACAGCAATTATCGCTCCTGCTTTCTTTGGATTTTCAATCAGTTTTTTAGCTTTAAATTCCTTAGGTTTGACCTCGGTTTCTAAATATTTGAGCGATAAAAACAATCCTAATTTCAATAGTGTTTCGCCCTGCATTACCTTAAAACGCCAAGGTTCAGTTTTTCTATGAGTTGGTGCCCATTGCGCGGCTTCTAAAACCTTTTTAATAACTTCCTTGGAAATTGGAACCTCGTTATATTGTGCAGGGAAAATGGAGCGTCTTTTTTGAATTAGATCAAATATCATGATATCTCTTTTTTTAATTCAATTATTTTAAAATGATCTTTTGGGATTTGGTAATAGATAAAATTGATATTAGTAAGCATCAAATTTAATCATTATTTTTAATGAAATAAAATGTAATGTATGACATCCTCTCAAAATGAGTTTAAATTAGGCGAAGATTGGTTAACTGCGAGCATGGCGCTAGCCATTGCAGAAGGCAAAATTAAACTTACACTAAGTGCTGCCAAAAGAAAAAAAGTACAGGAAAGTGCGCAAACAGTAGCCAATATTGTAGCAAAAGGTCATGCAGTTTATGGTATAAATACTGGTTTTGGTCCTTTGTGTACTACGAAAATATCAAAAGAAGAAACCAAAATATTACAGACCAATATTCTAAAAAGTCATAGTGTAGGCGTAGGGAAACCGATTGCCACAGAACTGGCTAAATTAATGTTGATTTTAAAAGTCCATTCCCTAGCAAAAGGCTATTCTGGTATTTCAGAAATCACGATAGATAGAATTATTTGGCATATAGAAAATGATGCTATTCCCATAGTACCATCACAAGGATCGGTTGGTGCTTCGGGAGATTTGGCACCGCTTTCGCATTTATTCTTGCCTTTAATCGGCTTGGGAAAAGTACAATTTAATGAAGGTATAATTCCCACTTCCGAACTTTTTAAGCAAACTGGCCTGGCTAGTATTAATTTAGGCCCAAAAGAAGGATTAGCGCTTATCAATGGCACCCAGTTTATTGCAGCGCACGCCGTAAAAGTTGTGGAGAAATTACATAGCTGTTTGTCGCAAGCCGATATTATTGGTGCGATGATGATTGAAGGTTTACAAGGCTCGGTAAAACCATTTTTCAATGAATTGCATGCTTTACGACCTTTTAAAGGAAATATTCATGTTGCCAAACGCATAAAACGTTTATTGAAAGGTTCTGAAATTATGGAAGATCATATTGATTGTGATCGGGTTCAAGATCCCTATTCCTTGCGTTGTATGCCGCAAGTGCATGGAGCTTCGCGCAATGCTTGGCTGCATTTAAAGGAACTGGTAGAAGTAGAATTAAATTCCGTTACCGACAACCCTATCATTATTGATGAAGATTTAACGATTAGTGGTGGAAACTTTCACGGTCAACCTTTAGCTATGGCCTTGGATTACGCTTGCTTGGCCGCCTCAGAACTTGGCAATATTTCTGACCGAAGAATTTATTTAGCGTTGGAAGGTAACAGCCCAGGCGTACCAAAATTATTGATGGCAGTAACAGGCATTAATTCGGGGTATATGATTTTACAATATACTACTGCAGCTTTGGCGAGTGAAAATAAAGGCTTGTGCTTTCCGTCTAGTGCGGATAGCATTCCCACTTCTTTAGGACAAGAAGACCATGTAAGTATGGGTTCTATTGGTGGTCGAAAAGCTTTGCAGGTTTTGGAGAATGTAGAAAAGATCTTAGCGATAGAATTATTAACCGCTGCTCAGGCCTTTGAATTTAGAAAACCCATGAAATCGGGCATTTTTCTGGATGAAATTCATAAAGCGGTGCGTAAAAAGGTATCTTTTGCAGACAAAGACCGCGTTTTTGCAGATGATATTGAAAAGGGAATTGAAATGATTCAAGATAAAACCATTATTAAAGTGATTGAAAAAATAAGTGCTAAAAAAGGGGTATCGTTAAAAACGAAGTACTCTGAGGAATTTGAGGTGTTTTGAAATGGCTGTAAGCTTTAGGGTTTTAGCCATAAACTCTTATGAAATAGAAACTAATTCAATAGCTCGCTAACAAACTAGCTCACTTTTTTACAATCCAATAATCGAAAAATCGAAGAAAAATGAAGAATTTAAAACTTATAGGTCCATTTAAGCAATTAGTCACCATGGCCAATTTGCCTTTAAAAGGAGCTTTAAAAGATAAACAATTGGAGATTATAGCAGATGCGGGCATTTTTATTGAAAACGGAATTATCCAAAAAATAGGGGAGTATAGAACCTTAATTTTTGGAGCACCTAAAACTACAGAAGTTATTAAATTAGAAGGAAATCATGTTGGCTTTCCAGGGTTTATTGATGCCCATACCCATATTTGTTTTGGAGGAACTCGAGCTAAAGATTATGCCATGCGAAATGGCGGAAAAACCTATTTAGAAATCGCAAAAGCTGGCGGTGGTATTTGGGATACTGTTACTGAAACGCGTAAAGCTTCTTACGAAGAACTCATTAAAAAAATCGTAAAACGCGCCAAACAACATTTAAAAAATGGGGTAACCACCATTGAAGTAAAAAGTGGTTACGGCTTATCGGTGTCCGAAGAATTAAAAATGCTCCGTGCTATTAAAAAAGCAAATAGCGAAATGGCATTAGATTTAATCCCCACTTGCTTAGCGGCACATATAAAACCAAAAGATTTTCTGGGGAGTAATTCCGAATATTTAACTGAAATTAGCACAAAGCTTTTTCCTATTTTAAAAGAAGAAGTACTAGCCAATAGAATTGATGCTTTTATTGAAGAAAGTGCTTTTTCTAGAGAAGATATCCGACCTTATTTTTCCAAAGCAAAAGCTATGGGTTTTGATATTACGGTGCATGCCGACCAATTTTCTGCTGATGGTAGCGAAATAGCGATAGAATTTAGTGCTTTGAGTGCTGATCACTTAGAAGCTTCTACCGAAAAAGAAATTGCGCTTTTAGCAAAAAGCAATGTGATTACCATTGCACTTCCTGGCGCAAGTATCGGTTTAGGATGCGATTTTACACCCGCCAGAAAATTATTAGATGCAGGTTGTTGCCTCGCGATTGCAAGCGACCACAATCCGGGTTCTGCTCCAATGGGCGATTTACTGACGCAAGCAGCCATTTTGCAAACCTTTGAAAAACTAAGCAATGCTGAGGTTTTAGCGGGCATTACCTACCGAGCCGCCGCAGCATTAAATTTAAAGGATCGAGGTCAATTAAAAGAAGGATTACTAGCTGATTTTGTGCTGTTCCATACCGATAATTATAACGAAATTTTATACAATCAAGGTGCTTTTAAACCCTGTATGGTTTTTAAAAATGGGGAGTTGTTGTATGATAAGCATCAAGAAGCCAAATAGTCCCCGATACTTCGACCAAGCTGAGTATAAGATGGGGAACTTAAACCCAAACTCAAGTGTCAAGGTCAAGTTGAAGTTCAAGTTAAAAAATGCGAAATATGAAATTAGAAATTAGAAAAATTTTGAGAAACTGTTAACTATCAACAAACAATCATAAACTTAAACTTTAAACCTGAAACCTGAAACTCTTCAAAATGATCTTCAAAGAACAAATAATACAAGGAATCCCGATAGCATTACCGCTTAAAAAAGAATATGATAATACCGTTAGTCACGCTCCTAAGCGGAAAGATATATTGTCTTTAGCCGAAAAAAAGCTGGCTATTCGCAATGCTTTGCGGTATTTTCCTGTGGCTTGGCATCAAGAGCTTTCTAGAGATTTTGCGGATGAATTGAATACCTATGGTCGTATTTACATGTATCGCTTTAAGCCTGATTATGAATTATATGCCAGACCTATTTACGAATATCCGCACAAAACAATGCAAGCAGCGGGGATTATGTTAATGATTCAGAATAATCTCGATCCGGCGGTAGCGCAACATCCTGATGAATTAATTACTTACGGTGGTAACGGTGGCGTTTTTCAAAACTGGGCGCAATACTTATTAACGATGCAATATCTCGCTAGCATGACAGAAGAACAAACCCTACATATTTATTCTGGTCATCCAATGGGTTTGTTCCCTTCCTCAAAAGAAGCACCGAGAGTTGTAGTTACAAACGGAATGATGATACCGAATTATTCTAAACCAGACGATTGGGAGAAATTTAATGCATTAGGCGTTACGCAATACGGACAAATGACTGCCGGTTCCTATATGTATATTGGGCCACAAGGCATTGTGCATGGTACTACGATTACGATAATGAATGCTTTTAGGAAAGTATTAAAAAAGGATGAAAATTCTGCTGGAAAGATATTTATAACCGCTGGTTTAGGTGGTATGAGTGGGGCACAACCAAAAGCGGGAAATATTGCAGGTTGTATTACCATTTGTGCGGAAGTAAATGCCGCAGCAGCCACAAAAAGACACGAACAAGGTTGGGTAGATGTGTTGGTTCACAACTTGGATGATTTGGTAAGCCGTACAAAAAAAGCACAAGCAAATAAAGAAGTGTTATCCATCGCTTATATTGGAAATATCGTTGCTGTTTGGGAGCGTTTTTCAGAAGAAAATATTTTTATCCATTTAGGATCAGACCAAACCTCTTTGCACAATCCTTGGGCTGGCGGTTATTATCCGGTGGAGGTATCTTTTGAGGATGCCAATAAAATGATGGTTACCAATCCAGAACTTTTCAAAACCAAAGTAAGAGCCTCTTTAAAACGACAAGTGGCAGCCATCAACCAACACACTCTAAAAGGAACCTATTTTTTTGATTATGGCAATGCTTTTCTTTTAGAAGCTTCCAGGGCAGATGCAGCGGTTTATGAAAATGACAAAGGAGAATTTATAAATTTTTCATCACTTGAAGATGAAAATCAAGATTGGGCTTATCCGTCTTATATTCAGGATATTTTGGGCCCGATGTGTTTCGACTACGGTTTTGGTCCTTTCAGATGGGTTTGTGCTTCTGGCGACCCAAAAGATTTAGAAAAAACGGATGCGATTGCCGCTCGTGTATTAGAAGAAATAAAAGAAACAGCTCCCGTAGAAATTCAGCAACAAATGCAAGACAATATCACTTGGATTAAAGAAGCTGATAAGAACAAAATGGTGGTTGGTTCACAGGCCCGGATTTTATATGCAGATGCAGAAGGAAGAGCTAAAATTGCGGAAGCTTTCAATAAAGCCATTGCTTCAGGAGAACTGTCTGCTCCGATTATTTTGGGACGAGACCATCACGATGTCAGCGGTACTGATTCCCCTTTTAGAGAAACTAGTAATATTTACGACGGCAGTAAATTCACCGCAGATATGGCAATCCATAATGTAATTGGCGATAGTTTTAGGGGCGCTACTTGGGTTTCTATTCACAATGGTGGGGGAGTAGGTTGGGGAGAAGTCATTAACGGTGGTTTTGGAATGTTGTTAGATGGTAGCAGCGAAGCATCAGCAAGACTCAAAAACATGCTCTTTTACGATGTAAATAATGGTATTTCCCGCAGAAGTTGGGCTCGAAATAAGGAAGCTATTTTTGCTATTCAACGTGAAATGGAAAGAACACCCGAATTAAAAGTAACTTTGCCTAATTTAGTCGATGATTTTTTATTAGACAATTTATTTAGTTAAAAATGGCCGTATATCAACAAACTCCAAAAAGCCTATGGACAGGTAGAATTTCAGAAGAAGAATTATACCTCCATGAAAAAGTACAATGTGTTGCTCTCGAAGCTGTGGAATTGGAAACCGATATAAAAAGCATCGTACTTTTAGGTTACGCTTGCGATGAAGGCGTAAAACGAAACCAAGGGAGAATTGGCGCAGCAGAAGGAGCGGATGCCATAAGAACTTCTTTAGGTAAATTGCCAAATCACTTAGCTGCTGAAATACAATTATTTGATGCAGGTACCATTAATTGTGTAAATCAAAATTTAGAAGAAACACA
>Ga0105055_10007899_pt1 | contig 14001 bp, 8 predicted proteins | sample BON03_FD_78090 | JGI IMG/M metagenome (GOLD analysis project Ga0105055, IMG submission 78090) | Freshwater microbial communities from Lake Bonney liftoff mats and glacier meltwater in Antarctica - BON-03 | ecosystem: Environmental > Aquatic > Freshwater > Ice > Glacier meltwater | place: Lake...
ACAAAATCCCGGTGCTCGATGCAAATTCAAACTCACATGCAAACCATGATCGAGGCAACTTTGCACCAATTTATCCACTTTCTCCAATCGACTTTCATCGAAATTCATCACTTCATCCGGGCGAATTGGTCTGCTTCTATCTATATCCAGGTAGCTTGGGTAAGAGATAGGAATTCTTGCAAAATCAAATCCCCAATCCGCGATCCATTGGATATATTCTGGTTTGGTCGGCCTTCCACCATTCGGATCATGGGAGAAAAAGTCAAGCAGGTTAAAGCCCTTCCAGGCGGGTAGTTTGTTTTTGGATTTAACTACTTCAGCAAAAGCGGGAAGTGAGCTACTACCTGCCAAGCTAATTCCTGTGCCGAGCAAAGCAGATTTTTTGAGAAAATCCCTGCGGGAATCTGAGGTATTCATGGGTTATTTTAGGTTTGAGATCTTAATATAAAGATTTCTATCAAACCTGAAACCTACTCTTACTCCTCCACCAACCTGATCTTATAAAACAGATTATAATCTCGCTCCACTTCTCCGTCAGCAGCTTTGACGATAAGCGAGCCGTCAGAAAGGCCGAGATTCACAGTGCCTTCTACGGGAAGTTCATTTAAGATGCCGACTTGCTGATCGTCTTTCACAATAATATAGCGCGGAACTCTATACTTGGACATTGCTTTTCTGTATGCTGGGTCTTGTTGGTAGCTCTCACCTTTAGCTCGAAATTCATTTAAAACATCTTCTGGAATCGCAGTATAAAATATCACCAACTGATACTCTCCAAAAGTCTTCACGTCACTAAAGGATGGATAAAGCTGATAATCTCGCAACACATCCGGGATTTCCTGATTCCTATCTGGATGAGATAAGGCTATAGCTTTTTCATGGACCAATGAACCTCCTTCGAAATCATATAAGAAAAGTTGATCGCCAATTGGAGGAAGAACTGCAGCTCTTTTCCGCTTGGTGTCAAAAGACATATAGGGAAAACTCTGGCCTATCCATCGATTGGTTTTGCGAGGCACCCAATCTTCGGGATACAAACTCAGATAGGTAATAGAGTCCTGACTCGAATCATAAAAAAAGCCCGTCTTCACCTGATTATAGAAATCTCCACCGATTTTCTCGGGATCTATTTCTCCGGGATTATACGAATTGACTTCCTCCCCAAGAATAAAATTCTTTCCACCTTCAGTCCAAGGAGTAAAAGTCTGACGATAGAAAGAAATAAAAATTGAATTCAGACCAACTGCTGAACCTTTGATCTTTTCAATTTTCTGGAAATCCCTGCCAAACACATGGTAATCCATATTCGCTGACAGCTCTTTGAATATAAGCTGGTCAGTACCCAGAAATCTTCCCTCCCAAATCATTGAAACTTGGTTTGGCCCTTCTCCCGCCAATTCTGCCTTTTCGATAATTTCACCTTTCCCATTCACCAAAAGAATATTTCCTCCTTTTTTCTCCCTCATCATATACTGATCAAGCTCTTCCTGGTAATCCAGAATAATCAGCTCATCCAACACATCCACCATAATAGAGTCAACCACTTCAAATTGCAATTCCTGAAGAGGATCAGTAGTAGTTAAAGCAGCTTCTTTTTCAGAGCAGGAAAAAAGTGTGATTGCAAAAAGTGCGGTAAGGATAAGAAAAGGGGATTTATTCATAGCAAAGAGTGAGGGTTTTATGGTTAGTCGAGAAATGTTGGGATTATAGGACAAGTAATATATGATAAACATAATCATCCCTGCAAATCTAAAAATAATTTTTATATTTGCAGGGATGATTCATAGAGCCATAGAGAAACCATTCTTAAAATCTGTCTCACAATTTCCTGTGACTGGAATAGTTGGGCCCAGGCAAGCTGGCAAGACTACGTTAATAAAACAGTCTTTAAAAGATCTAAATGCCCTATATCTTGATCTCGAAAAGAATTCAGACATCAACAAGCTGAAAGATCCTGAATTGTTCTTCACCCAAAACCCGGGAAAAACAATTATTCTGAATGAGATCCAACATCAACCTGACATTTTTCCTTTACTGAGAGCTGTAATCGATGAAAACAGAAAACCTGGAAGATTTATTATACTTGGCTCTGCTTCACCGACCTTACTTCGTCAAAGTTCTGAAAGTTTGGCTGGCCGTATCAACTACCTGGAAATGACTCCGCTTTCTACTTTGGAAACTACTGATAAAATAACACCCCAAGATCTCTGGATTTATGGAGGGTTTCCTGAGCCTGCATTGTCAAAGGATTCGGACTTTGTCCAAGATTGGTACCGCAGTTTCACCACGAGTTACATTCAGCGAGATTTACCACAATTTGGATTACCAGCAGATCCTAGGGTAACAAGGCAATTTTTGATGATGATTGCCTCAGTACATGGAGGGGTGCTCAGCTATGCAACTTTTGCCAAGTCATTAGGGTTGACCGCGCCCACGATCAAAACTTATCTTAGTTTTCTTCTAGATGCATTTCTATTGAGAGAGTTACCCGCTTGGTCAGTCAACACAAAAAAGCGGCTCGTCAAATCTCCTAAACTGTATTTCCGTGATACGGGAATGCTACACTATTTGCTTGGGATCAAGAACATGGAAAGCATCTTTGGCAATATCGTTCTAGGCAGTTCGTGGGAAGCTTTTGTCATCAACCAAACTGCGGCAGTATTAAAATCTGATGACGAAATGTACTTCTATCGTACGCAAGACGGTTCCGAAATTGACCTCCTAATTCGACGCAATAACCGATGGCTGGCAGCAGCAGAAATTAAGTTCAGCGTAAATCCCACACTCACCAAAGGGACTTATTTAGCGATGGAAGATCTGGAGATCGAACTACTACATGTCGTTATCCCTAGAGAAGAGAATTACCCAATGGCAAAAAACATTCAGGTAGTAGGCCTTGCTCATTTCATTCAAGCGATTTCTGGCTAGCAACCTGCTCCTTCCGCACATCTTTCTAACGCAAGAAATCTCAAACTCTCGTTCAAAACCTTCGAGGAGGCCCTTCGACTTCGCTCAGGGTGACACCTCAACCGTTATCCAACGCCGCGTCGCCATTGAGTCTCCGAGCAAAAAAAATACCTACTCCACATCAGTCTTTCATTTCCCAACAAGCTCATCCAGAGAATCCTGATAGTCAGGAAAGGTTGGGTTTTTCAGAAATTGCTTTACTCCATCTTTCGTGTTGAAAACAATGGAAGTCACTTCATCACCCACATTTTTAGAATGAAATACTTTTTCAGGATCATATAAAATCGGACGCTGAAAGTCAGTTCTTTTCATCCACTCTATTAATTCATTCTTATTTTTTCCAGAGTAATAAAAGATAAATTCTATCTCCGGATTATTCTCAAAATACGGATTCCAGTCAAACGTAATAATTGACTTCCCAACAACAGACTCGGAATACGCTATCACCTGATATTTAGCATCAAACGATTCCGGCTGAAATTCTGGTCCCTCAGCTGGATTGATTATTTCTGCTTCTCGGAATTGCTGAATCAACTTTACTTCTGGAGTTTCAGTCTCTTTTTGATTCACATAAAACAATGTAGCACCTATCCCTAAAACCAGAAATAGGATGATACTACTCAGGTATTTTCGCATAGATAATTACTGGATTAGAATCTTCCTTCAAATCAGCCAATTGATTCATCACCTCTTCACTTACATTGAGACTTTCCTTATTTTTGATCAAATAAGGCGCATAAGCAATAAACATAATATAATCCCCCTCTACTCCAATCGGCAAATTAAAATGTCCCAACTCTTCTTGGTTCACCTTGAGTTTATATTGGCTGTTCAACTTCTTATCTATTACAAATAAGCTTTTATTCCTATCCATACCTTTTTGAGTAATTACATCAGCCAAGAAATATCGATCAGATTCTGCCATAAAGAAAATATCTGTAAACCCCTCAGCCATAAGTTTTCCAAATCCTGCGAAAAGATCTCCTTCCCAAAACTCCTCCGGAACTGTAGTGCTACCAAAATCAAACCTGAAAGCTTCCTTTAAACTATCCCTAGCTGTAACTTCCCAAACTGTGTTTTTTAGTTGCTCCCTAAACAAAACTCGATCATTTCCTTGAAAAAAGGCATACCCCCCAACCTGACCAATAGGAGGTGTTTTGTTTTCAAGTAATTTACGCTTTAGTATCCCCGATCCATCCGTTAGAAATAGCCGATGGTCGCCTGCCACTATATTATATCCACTATAAAACCAAAAATCCCCATTCTCAATCGGCTGAAAAGAAAATGCATATTGCGGGATCTTAGTGGTGGTCTCCAAATGATGATCCATAGAGAATTTGTGCAAATCAGTTCGGTTGCCTATACTGCTGATGACATGCAATGAACTCCCTCTTAATTTGAAATCTTCTATCTGAGGAATCTGACCCGGGGCTTCTCCTATCTGCGCGACCACCCCTAAATGCTGCCCTGAAGGTGAAAAATGATGGATTCCTTTTACATTCGAGTAATTCAAAACAAAAAAACCTTCCTTGTTATACTGCACTTTTAGATCCTCTCCAAGCAACTCTGTGGTGTCCGTTTCCAGCAAAACAACTTTTTCAATTATCAAATCAGCCGGGATCTCCTTAACCTTATCAAAGTCGATGACTTTAACTGACTGCTCTTCTTCAGCTTCGCAGCCCACTAATGCTAAAAATGCAAATGCTAGGATTTTTTTCATGCTTTGGAATTTAGAATGTCAAAACTTTATTTGATCGGTAATGTAATAAATGCTAAAACCTTCGCGCCTCCCGCACGGCTGTCGGGAGCAGGAAATCTCAAACTCGCATCAAAACCTTATAAGAGATTCCTACTCCTACATCGTTGGAATAACACCTCAACAGTTATTACGTTGCTCCGTGGCGAAAGAGAAAACCTACTGCAGTAAGCAAAATCCCTAAGGTATTTTCGCATAGATAATTACTGGATTAGAATCTTCCGTGACTGATGCTAGGGCTGCTTTTGCTTCAGGACTTAGGTTTAGTTTTTCGCTATTTCTCACCAAATAAGGAGCATAAGCGATAAATACGATCTGGTCCTTTTCGATTCCTATAGGAGTATTAAAGTACCCATACGCGTCTTCATTTATCACTATTTTGAACGCTCTATCGGAGTCCTTATTCCAGATGTACAACTCACGCTTTCTGTCTTGTTCCTTTTGAGTGATCACATCTGCCAACAGGTATTTTTCCGTTTCCATTAAATAGTTCAAATCTGAAAAACCCTGCTTGCTGATCATCTCAAATCCTGCAAACGGATCCATCTCCCAGAACTCTTCTGGAACTGTAGTAGCTCCGAAATCAAATCTGTACAACTCTTGCAAAGAATCTTGCTCGCTTAACTGATATACGCTTGTCTTAAATGGCTCTCTAAAAAGTATTGCATCATTACCCTTAAAAAATGATTGCTCGTCAACTGGCAGCATTCCCTCATTGAAATCATTTGGAAGCAGTTTCTTTTTCACTTCGCCCTTCCCGTCAGTCACAAACAACCGATGATCACCTGCCATCATATTGTACCCACTATAAAACCAAAGCTTGTTTTTATCCTTAGGATAAAATGTAAATGCATTCAATGGAACTGGAGTAGTATGCAGCAGCTCTCCAGCTTTGGAGAAAGCATAAAGCTCCAGCGAATTCCCCATTCCAGAGATAACCTTCAATTCATCGGATAGTAATCTAAATTCAGATATCCCTCGAATCTGACCTGGCCCCTCTCCGATCTCAGCTATTATCCCTAAATGCTTTCCTTCATTCGAAAAATGGTGAATACCAGCTGGACGCCCGAAATTCATCACAAAGAAGTCACTCGCATCATATACCACTTTCAGATATTCACCCAAAAGTTCTGTAGAATCGGATGCCAGAGGAATTGCTTTTTCAATCAGCAAGTCTGCCGACACCTCCTCCACTGCTCCAAGATCAATCATTTTAATTGCTTCTAGTTCTTTTTCGCTACAGCCGAATATTACTAAAAATGCAAATGCTAAGATCTTTTTCATATTATTAAATTTAGATTTTTAAAACTTGACACCTAAAATAAGTAGTGGCAAAAGTTCCAAATCTTTGCGGTTCTGCGCCTTAACTGGAGATTTTACCTTTCATCCAAAACCTTCGAGGAGGCCCTTCGACTTCGCTCAGGGTGACACCTCAACCGTTATTCTACTTCGCCACGCCGCCGCCAGAAAAACCAGTTGCGTCTTCCTTTCTTTACAGAAATAGAATCGTCGCGCCTTTGCGCCACAGGCTCCCTTTTCCACAGCAAAACTGGCAGCACCCAAAAGACCCCAATCATACTAAATATCAAACCCCCGATCGTCCCTATCGCAAGTGAGAACCAGAAAACCTCATTTTGTCCTTCCATGACAAATGGAATCAGCCCAAAACAAGTGGACATAATCGTCAGCAAAATAGGAATGGCTTTTCCGGCTACGGACTTCAACACATTTCGATTATAAAGTCCTTTATCTCGATTATTCAAATCATTGACGATGAATATCCCAGCGTTCACCGCCAATCCTCCCAGCATCACGAAGGCAGCATAACCGCCCTGATCAAAGTAAAAATCGAAGAGCGAAAAGATCAGAAACAAACCGATGAAACTAATTGGGATGATCACAATGATATAAATCGGTTGCTTTAGGTTCTCAAATAAAACTGCGCAAATCATAAAAATTCCAATAATCAGCAACCCTAACAACGAATACTGACGCTTCTGTTGATCGTAGTTCCAATTATACGAGTCCTTTTTAGCTTCATAGCCGATAGGCATTGTCTGCTTCATCTCCTCCAGCACTTCTTCGAGATACTCATTTCCAAACTTCCCAGAACCCATGTACTCAAAGGCCACAATTCGTATGTATTGTCTATCTTCTTTGTTTAGGGAATTGGTGGTAGTCTCCTTAGTCAAGGTGCCATAATCAGAGATTTTGAATACCCTATTCTCTCCTCCTATCAGTCCCTTTTGCTCCATATCAAACTTGCTGAAATCCCCGGACTCACGCTCACGGATTACTAATCCGTAGTTTTTGTCCTCCAACGTCAAAAATGTAGATTGACTTCTAGGCTTGGACATATCTTCCAAGGCCGCCAGCACTTCGAATTGATTAGTCTGCCCAAGTGCCATTTTATTCTGATCCAGACGAAGTACATACTCTTCCGTCTTCTCCTCGCCATAGCCCGCTCGCTCATTGGTTTTCACTTCCTGGATTCGCTTATGTGCCAAAAGCTTCTCTGCCAACACATCTGCCTGTCGCTCCAATTCATCGAAGTTATACCCCTTCATTTTCACCCGATAGCTAGGAATCTGATCACTGGATCCACCGGTATAAAACCCTTGCCCTACGCCATAGACGTTCCACTGAGCGCCACTCCAATCAGTTGATTTTACAGAAAGTTTCCCCTTCAGCTGATAGGGTAAAGCCCCCCTTTCATAAGCTTCCTTAAACGTAATTTCTATCCTTGCACTTTGCCCAGAACTCACCGAAGTCACAAATTGATCGATTCCCTCCACGTCTTGCAGATAGGACTCAAACTCACGCATGATAAAATCCATTTGCTCTAGCGTATTCCCAAATGGCAATCGACAGGTAACATAGAGACGTGTCTTGGTAGCCTCGCGATAGCCACTTTTTTCGTACACTCCCCGCACAAACATTCGCATGGAACCCCCTATCGCTTTGTCCACATACGGCCGCACTTCTTCCTGATAGAATGTATTTCCCACCGTCTTGTTGTACCATTCGTGGTCTTCCCATTTGGCAGGAAGCAAAAATATGGGCAGCCCAAAAAGCAAAATCAAAAGAGTAATGAATGTCTTTCGGTAGTTGGCCGTCCACCTTATTCCTCTTTCATAGTTGCGCAAAGTTTTGACCCGCTTTCGCAACTTTGGAATAGTCAATTCCCGACCTTGATTCACGGATTCCTTGAACATCACCTGATAAAAAGCCGGGGTAAAAGCCAAGGCAATCAAAAGTGAAATCCCCAACATCACAGAAACCACTATGGAGAATTCGGTCAGATTTTTTCTTTCCTCTTCTGGTAGAAAAAACACAATCATCAGCGCCGCAATGGTGGTGACTGATGCTGCTAAAAGTGCCAGAAAAACCCGACGGTTTTTGTGCTTATGCAGGTGATCGATCATAATGATCGCATTGTCCACGATCAAGCCGAAACTGATCGTCAAGCCTGCCAAGGAATACATGTGTATATCTACTTTGAGGAAATATAACACGATGGCACACAGACTTACATTTACCAAAATCCCCAAAAACAGGATGCTTAGGTATTTTATATTTCTATTGATCAGGAAAATAAAAACCACCAAAATCAGGATTGAAAGCCCCGATCTCTTATATATTTTGTTGAGCTCTTTTTCTAAAAATTCAGTATCATCATTCTCCAATCGTACTTCAAATCCCGCAGGTAGTAACTCCTCAGCATTTTGGATGGCAAGCTTTAGATTTTGCGCAAGCAAGACTTTATTGACACCATCTCGGTTATATACCGAAAGTGTCACTGAGTTATTTCCGTTGATTCTATAGTAACTGGTCGGTTCCGCTTCTTCCAAAGTCAATCTTGCCACATTGCGGAGGCGGATTTCCATCCCATCCTTCTCGCTCACGACTAAATTCTCCAGTTGATCTTTATCCTTCAGCGACCGATCCACCTGAACGAAGAGCGTTTGGCCTTGGCTATTCATCACTGCACCCGGGTAAGTTAATCCAAAGGCTCTTCTGATATTGTTCTCCAACTGTCTTCTAGTAATGCCAAAAGCCTGCATTTTTTGAATATCGTAGGTTACGAAAAGCTGTAGATCATTTGCCCCTCGCACCTCCACTACCTCCACTTCTTCGTTGCGTGTCAGTGCAGGCTTCAGGATATCCTCTGTTATTTTCTTAATCTCAAAAGAAGCAAATGGCCCGTTCACACTATAGGTTAAAATCGGGGTTTTCTCTTCCGTTCTAGCTTGGGAAGACTGCGTGACCGTGGGATAACCAACCCGCTGATCCATTTGAGGGTATATCTGCCGAACCATGGAAGAAATCTCGAATTTCTTCATCTCCATATCAGCCTTCTTATCGAAAGTCAGTATGATGTACCCGCCGTTATACTTGGAAGTTGAATTGATCTCCTTGAGCTCAGTCAGTCGGGAAAAAGCGCCTTCAAGTGGTGAGGTGGCCAGTTTCTCCACGATTTCAGGAGAAGCATTGTTAATACTGTAACCGACGGACAAAATCGGAGATCGCTCTCTTGGATTCAAATCCACAGAAAGCATAGGAACCACCGCCAAACCTAAGATTGACACCACTACAAAGACTATCAGAATTCTGAATGGAGTCATATTAGGCGGCTTTCAAAGATTTCTTAGAAACAGTAAACCAGTAAGCCAAAGGCACGAAATACAAGGCTGTGAGTGTCCCGATCGTCAAGCCACCGATCACAGCAAACACCAAAGGTCGCTGCAAATCCGCACCCAACCCGCTGCTGAATACGATCGGAATCAGTGCCAGAATCGTCGTGATCGAAGTCATTAAAATGGGTTTGAGGCGAATCTGTCCTGCTTTATGAAGCGCCATTTCCAATGCTTCCGCAGCCGAAATCGTATCTGACTCTACAAAGGATACCCGTAGGCGATTGATCGTGTCAATCTTCAAAATTGCATCGTTCACCATGATTCCCAGCATCACCACCAGTCCGATAGCAGACATCACATTCAGCGAAGCTCCAAAAAGAAACAGCACAAAGAATGCTCCGCCTATTCCCAGCGGAAGTGTGAATACGACAATCAAAGGTTGAATAAAACTCTCAAACTGCGCCGCCAATATGAAGTACAAGAGCAACACAGAAATCAATAAGATGCTGATCAACTGACGGATGTTTTCCTTGTCTTTGAAATATTGACCCACTATGGTCACTCCTAGATTTTTGTCCTGCCCCCAGCGAATGTATGCACTGGCATCCTCATCAGGATTCTCTGTAGTCACATTCAGCGATTGATAAATCCCGCCCTTGTCAGCCGTCACATATTTGTAATGATCCTCGTATTCGTACTCAACAAATTCTCCCAGAATGTACGAAGTCGTATCAGAAGCAATCACTCTGGTATTGCGCAGTATATCTTCAAATCTTGCACCTGACTCCTTCAGACGGATCGGTGTGATCTCACCAAATCTTCTGATATCGGCGATGGTATAGCTTCCAAATAACTTACCAATCTGTTCTTGAACCGCATCTTCAGGAATCTGATAAGTAGCCATTTTATCGGCCCGAAGGGTAAAGACCACCGAAGCTTCCTTCTGCAATCCAGGCCCACGCTCCCATTCCTGCGTTGGGAATTGACTGAGCCAAGGATCCATCCTTGTTTCCGGTATCGGTTCTTTTGCTCCAAGATCTTTCCACCTCACTTCGTAAAATGGCATGTTAGAATTGAACAACTGATCGAAAGCATTTGGTGCGTCGCCAAGTGTAAATGATGCTTCCGGATAATTTTTCTTCAGGTTAGTTTCCAGCTCCTGTATAGCCGATTCTTTCTCCTCTACCGTAGAGAAAAGGAAATAAATCAAGGATTGCTGAATAGAGTTCTCCCCATCGAAAAGCAAGAACTGCTTCACCCCGACATCCGCTTCAGCCTGAGAATACCTTCCTTCCAAGCTCTTCAAAAGTGTAACTACCCGATCTCTATTTTCAGCAGCAGAAATAGGTTCGCTCCAATCCACATCAAGTGTGGCATCCAGCTTTTCTATCTCTGGCAAACCAGTTGTATCCAGCAACAGACTGATGCTTAAGCCAAGAGGAATCAGCAGTAAAAATACCAGCAAAGCCATTTTTCTGTTTCCGGTAATGGTGCGATAGCCAATTTCATACAAATCTAACACCTTGCTGAAAAATGCTCCTTCTCCGTTATCGTAGGCTTTTTTGCTCCGCAAAAACATCAAGTAGTAAAGCATAGGAAGAAGTATAAAAGCTACCGCAAGGGAAACTGTAAGAATCGCTGTCACGGCTACTGCCTGATCAAAGAAGAGTGCACCGGAAATCCCGCTCAAAAAGACCAGCGGCACGAATACCGCCAGCGTCGTAAGTACCGAACTGACCAGTGCTCCCATCACTTCATCCACACCTTCCACGCATGCTTCAAAAAGTGGCAAACCACTATCACGCTTTCGGGTGATGTTGTCCAAGACAATGATCGCGTTATCGATCAGCATCCCGATCCCAAGTGCCAAACCTGATAGGGAAATAATGTTTATTGAAAGATCAAAAAAGTAGAAAATCAAGAAACTGATCAATAAGGAAGATGGCAAACTCACACCAATAATAAGGGGAAGTCTGTAATCTTTCATAAAGAGAAAAAGTACTGCAAAAGCGAAAACACCGCCAAAAAGTAAGGATGTTTCCAAATTAGAAATCGCAGCATTAAGAAGATTTGACTGATCTTGAGTCAGCTCAAACTCCACCTGAGGGTAATCCTCCTGGAACAATTCCAACGATTTTTTCAGCTCCGGAATCAGTTCATTCATCTTGGCAGAAGCCTGCTTATGAACGGTAATTACCAGGCTTTCCTGCGTCCCGAAAAGATGGTAACCCAACATCTCCTGAGTTTCATAGTTAACTTCTGCCAGTTTCCCCAATGGAAAAATCACGCCCGAAGATGCTGCTACCGGCAAACTCTCTAAATCCTTCGGCGTATCCACTCTGGTTGCCAGACGAAGGTAGTAGCGAAATTGGCCATCTTTGACCGATATCCCCCCAAGCTCTCTATTCCCAGATTGAATGGCCGAGATCACGTTTTGCTGCGTCATTCCTAGTGCAGACAAAGCGGCCTCATCTGGCTTCACCGTGATTATCCGCTCTTTTTTGCCATTTATATCGACCAGTGAAACACCTGGCAGCTGCTCAATTCTTTTCTTCAGAACATTTTCTGCCAAAAGACTCACTTCCACTTCATCTATGCCTTCTTTTGGCACTACCTGCACTCGGGCAACCGGAATATCTGAGGTGTTGATTCGGATAACTTCAGGTCGCCCTAAATCTTCCGGGAGTCCATTTGTCAGTCTGTCTATTTTCTCATTGACATCGATATAGGCCAATTCCATTTTGGTACTGTAGTCGAAAGTCAGTCGGATCGTCCCCACTTCAGAGCCTGCCTTGGAATCCATTTCCTCTAAGCCATTCAACGTGATCAATCCCTCACGGATTGGACTTAACACATTTTGCTCAATAGCCTCCGGAGAAGCATTCGGATAACTAACTTTCACCACAATCTGAGGCACATCAATAGGTGGTAAAAGTGAAATGGGCAGCGTACGAAGGACGATGAAAGCAAACACCATCAGCGCCATAAAAGTCATAAAAACTGCAATCGGCCGAGCCAGTAAAAATCTAACCATGGTCTATTCTTTTACGATTTGAACCGGAGCCTGATGCGCAAGCTGAAGGTTATTGGAGGTGATTACCGTGCTATTCTCCTCGATACCCTCGAGAATCTCAACTTCCTCCCCATTGTCTTTGCCTATCTCTACGTAGTTCCATTTGGACTCCTTATTCTCAATGGTAAAAACCACCGCTCTACCCGATCGATAGACCAGCGCATCCTTGGGTACAACCAGAGAATTATTTTGAGGAGCGCGGATAATCGCCCTTGCATTCATGCCCGGAAGGAGACTTTTATTGGCTGACAACGTGATGGAAACCTGCACTAAACCAGTTTCATCCACCTTGGGATTGATGCCAGTGACTCTGCCATTCAGAGCTGTTTGGTTGTTAGAAATCGGATAAACCTCTGCTTTTTGATTGATGGAAATAAGGCTAATGTCTGATTCCAGCACCTTTACTTTGAGAATAAATTCGCTTGTACCTAAAATCTGGCAAAGCTCTGTATTTGCTCCGACTAAACTCCCGGCCTTGTAGTTGAGATCTGCTACTTGTCCTGAGATAGGAGCTCTTACCACACTTCGGTCAAAACTCAGCTGAGCTTCTTTGAGCTCTACTTCTGATAAAAAAATACCGTTTCTGGCTTTAAGCTGCTCATCTATTATAGCTTGTTGTTCAATATCCTCTGATGCAAATAAATTTGGATAGCCCAGCTTATCTGATTCATATTTCGCATTTGCATTTCGGATAGAAATCTTTGCTTTTTCGAGTCTAAATTCCGCTTCGGTCGGATCAAGCTTGGCTATGATATCACCTTTCTTGACGAACTGGCCTTCACGGACATTCACTTCGAGGAGATAACCAGCTTGCTCTATCACAGCCAATACCTCGGAGCCAGCTTCAAGTTTACCTGGGGCCTCGATCAGATAATCGAAGCTTTTGCGCTCTGCCGTGGCGACATTTACTTCTGTGGCGGCAACTTCGTTTCGAAAGGATTCTGTGGGAGCTTCTTCGATTTTTTCCTTATCTTCTTGACAGGCAGAAAATAGGACAATTAAAAAACCGAAAAGTAGGAGAGTAGAGTTTTTCATCGAAATAGTAGTTTCAGTCCTTAAGAAACTAACTAATCTTTCAAAATCAAAACGAAAAAATCGGATCAGATGTTAATGAATGTAAAAAAAAACCTTCTAATTATTGTCTGATTTCTATAAAAGCCTAGTATTAAAATGAAAGAAAACGAATAAACTCTTCAAAGACTATTTTTTAACTTAAACTTCATTACTACTATTTCCTCCAAATCAGTATGTGACAATATACTTAATAGCTCATCATCATAAACAGACCCAGATTTTATATCGACTGAAATTTCATCGTAATAGATGCCAACACTTTCACTGTTTGAAGCAACAAAATAACTTTCAGTTTGCTTGGAGTAGTATGGCATATTGTATGGACCTTTGAAAAACATTCTGACGTAGATATCTCTTTTTCCTTTAGCAGCAGCATGTTTTAAATTCAAATGCCCAAATGTCTCACCACTTGCCAATCTCACGCCAAGTGTATAACCATTAGAAGAACCTTCTCTGAAATGATAGTGACATATAAACTCACCTTGCCCACCAAA
>Ga0105055_10007912_pt1 | contig 13983 bp, 18 predicted proteins | sample BON03_FD_78090 | JGI IMG/M metagenome (GOLD analysis project Ga0105055, IMG submission 78090) | Freshwater microbial communities from Lake Bonney liftoff mats and glacier meltwater in Antarctica - BON-03 | ecosystem: Environmental > Aquatic > Freshwater > Ice > Glacier meltwater | place: Lake...
TAAAAATATATATATATATATATATATATATACATACATATATATACCTATATCGAAGTTGACTGTGTTTCCTCTGGACAAGCCAGATATGAGGAGCACGCTCACGGTGGCGCAACTTCGAGCAACCAGTCGCGCAAGTACGAGGATATTGTCAGCATAGTGACGAGCAGGATCACACTACTGTCGAAATAGCCTTCAAGCACGTTCTCAACTTTGACGATGATCTCGTTGATCGTATCAAGGTGTGTGCACGTGTGCTTTTGCGTGTATCTGTTTTCATGGGTGAATGGAATGCAGTGAGCGTGCAAGGCACACTCGCAGGGCATGGACAAATGGTGATAAATATGAATACGGACGGGCAGAAATGGGAGCATATTTGGATCTGAATGTAAATGAGGATGTAGGTCTGACTAGTTGCCAATGCGTCACGCTTATTGCTCTCTCACACTCCCATGCTCTCTCCGCCCCCCCTCCCCCTTCTCTTGCTTTGTGTCTTGCCCTCCCCCTCTTTCACTCTGGCAGCAAGAGTAGTACCGGTTCGAACGGGTGCTCAAAGCTGTTCTCAACACGTTCGCTAAGCAAGTGGTGACGCACATCATCGAAGACAAGGATGACACTGTCACGCCCGAGTAGATGCCCGACATCAACGTATGCACCGCTTTGTTTGCCTAGCTCTCTCTCTCTCTTGCTCTCTTCCTCATTTTCTCACTCTCTCTCTCGCTCTCTCTCTCGCGTGCGCGCGCTCTCTCTCTCTCTCTCTCTCTCTCTGCCTTTCGCTCTCGCTCTCCCTCTCTTTCTCTATTTTGCTGTTTTGCTTTCTCTCTCTCCCACACTCTCTCTCTCTCTCTCTTTCTCTCTCTCGCTCGCTCTCTCTCTCACTCGCTCTCTCTCTCTTTCGCTTTCCTGCTCGCTCCTTCTCTCTCTGTCTCTCTCTCGCTCACTCCTTCTCAGGCGCGCATGTTCATACGAGACATGACCCATTCTCATATGACATGCCTGTTCCTATGTAACACGACTTGTTCATATGCGACAGGTGGCATTCTACAACCTACCCGAACAACTCAAGCTGCGCGCCCTGAAGACAGACCGTGTCAACGGCCTTTTATGCATCACTGGTATCCCATAGGAATGATTCATGTCACATATGAACGAGACATGTTACATATGAAGGATTCATGTCTCTCTTTTCGATTGTGTACACACTAACTTGCTCTTTTGCATTCTTTCTTGATGTTCCTCCGTTTCTCTATGTTTTCATTCTCTTGTCTCTCTGAAGGCTTATCACACTCGCACACCTCTACTGTGTCTTTCTTTCAGTGGGAAACAAACGTACTATAGGCTGGCCAAAGGTTAATTAATGAATTGATTAATTGATTGATTCATTAATGAATTAATTCATTAATCAATTCATTAATTCAATCATTCACTAATTCAAAGAAGAAGATTATGAGCTGAGATTCGTGAAAAATAGTTTTCGTACTGCATTAACAGGACAGAGTACCCATGAGGACTTAGTCAACAAATCCGTCCTGCGGCGCATATTGTTTGATGAGTCTTGCCTGCAGCGCATTTTATTTCATTAAAAATCTGGCCTGCGGCGCATTCTATTCATAAGAAATCTTCTTCTTAATCATTCGGGGATGCATTTCATTTCAAGTTTCTTGTTCTGTCTACCAATTCATTTGTAGTGAAAATGATTTAAACTCCAATACAGAGTGATCATAACGACACAATTTGTACCAAACAGTAATTAGGCAAGTTTTAAATGACAACCCCTTTGTCAAATCAAACCTCTTGAGATACAAATCGCACAACACATTTGCAATTCCAAAATAATTTATTAGAAACAACGTGTATCAACATATGTAACATAATTGTCACAAATCGAGCACCAAGCTCGCAGGTAGGTGAGTCTTGCCTACCCAACGCTCTTCGTCCACTGCCGCGCCCACCGACGCCTGCGAGCCAATACCTCTGGCAAAATAAAACGATTCAGTGGCTGCTATTACCCTCGTCGCTATCGTCTCCAACTGTTCGTACCGCGACTGCCGGGTGCTCATGCACTCCGCGGAATCTTAACCGAAACCATTCTTGAGAGAAGCGCTTCCGTTGAAATATTCCGAGTCTCGGCCGGCGTGACCATGACGGTGGAGAGCAAATAACAAGCTTGGACAAAAAAGAGTCTCCCTCAAAGGTATTTATGTGTGGGTTGTCAACTTAAAAGTGACCAAGCAATCAGATCACTATGTTTGAAAGGACACACGTCAGAGTGCGTGGTTCGACGCTGTGACGACACCGTTGACAAAAAGTGAGTGAATTCTTGTGTACTAAAACACCTCTTTTTGGAGAGAGTTGAGCAACCAAAAATATCGCCAAAAAAAGCCAGAAATGCTCTCTCCGACGCGCTATTAATTTCGTGTTTTCAACATTTTGCAGTGACGCCGCACAGAAAAAAACTGCGCTCCGCGCGGTTTTTTGAGACCGCACTTTGCGCCGTTTTAATTTATTCATTAATTAATTAATTAATTCGAATTCATTCGGGGCAAAACATTCTGTCTATCTGTCTGCCTGTCTGTCTACCTATCTGTCTGTCTATCTGTCTGTCTATCTGTCTGTGTGTCTGTCTGTCTTGTCTATGCGTGTTGCACCCTTTGTCCCCTCTCTGTGCCACGTACGATCCAGGGTTCTGTAGGGTTCTGTTGCTTGAGTGTGTATGTGAGCTTTGAGACACTGGAAGAGAGAGTAGGCTACTGCGCGTGTGATTGTGTGAGTGATTGTATGTGATTTGGTGTATAATTGTGTGCATTCAATGTGTGTGTTTGAATGTGAGCTTAGGTGCGATAGTGTGAGCGTGTGTGCGTGTGCATGCATTTGTATTTGTGTGCTTTCGATTTTCATGTTGCTTACTCCTCTTGCTGAGGATACTCCTTAATAAACACTCTGAAATTAAAAAAAAAATGTGTGTGCGTGTGTGCGCGCGTGCGAGGTCGTGCGTTCATGTGCGTGAAGCAAAGAAGTGTTTCAAGTGTGTGAATGTGGGTGCGTGTGTGCATAATTTGGTCAGATTCAGTGCGTCAATGAACATGCGACAGTGTTCAGGCAAGCACCCACAAACACATCCCAGTGCCCTCATTAACATAATCTCTGACCCTTTTCTACCACCAACCACAGGTACCATAACGCGGACCTCAGAGGTGCGTCCAGAGCTGGTGCTAGGCAATTTTGGCTGAATGGATTGCTACACACAGCAGGACATGACAGAGCAGCAGTTCAAGTACACGGAACCGCTCATCTGCAAGAACCCTACCTGCAACAACCGCAAAAAATAACACCTCAACATTAAAAAGTCAAAGTTCGTCGACTTCCAGCGCGTGCGCGTGAAGGAAAACTCAAACGAAATCCCGCCCGGCTCGATGCCGCGCTCGATGGACATGTGCTGCGCAACGAAATGGTGGATCGCACAAAGCCGGGCGACAAGTGCACCTTCACTGGCGTGCTCGTGGTGGTGCCCGACGTGGTGCAGCTGCACGCACCCGACGACAACCCGGAGAAGACACGCGAGACTTCAGCGCGCGCAAACACGTCGCAGGAGAGAGTCACTGGACTGAAATCTCTGGACGTGCGCGAGCTCAACTACAAGTTGTGCTTTCTTGAAGCCTCTGTGCACTTGGCTGACAAGGACAGGTGGTCCCACTTCCAAGCTGAGGAATGAAATACGTCTCGGACTTTATGCGGCGCGCCATCTACACTTCAGGCAAGGCCTCGTCGGCGGCGGGGTTGACGGTGACTGTCATCAATGACCCGGAGACGGGCGAGTTTGGTATCGAAGCAGGTGTGCTGATGCTTGCCAACAATGGCATCTGCTGCATTGATGAGTTCGACAAGATGTTTATTAAGGATAAGGTCGACGGCCGCTACGACCACAGCAAGACGCTCAAGAGCAATGTGGACATTTCACCTCCCATCTTGTCGCGTTTCGATCTCTTCTTTGTCATTCTGGACGAGTGTGACGAATCACAGACTACAACATTGCGCGGCACATTCTGAAATTCATGACGAGACGGCCAACCAACAGGGGCTCAGCAAGGAGGATCTGCAACAACATATCCGCTACGCCCGCACCATCAAGCCGCAGTTCACCGAGGCTGCCAAACAGAAACTAGTGGAGCACTACAGGGAACTGTGCGAGGGCGACTGCCAAGGTGCACAACGCGCAACCTACCACATTATTGTGCGTCAGCTCGAATTGATGATCCGTTTGTCCGAGGCACTCGCGCGTCTGCACTGCGAGAAGGAGATCCAGGTCAAGTATGTCGACGAGGCCAAGCGTCTTTTGAAAATGAGCATCATCAACGTCAAGTCGTCTGACGTGAGCCTTGACGACTTTGACACACCAGATGCTGATGAGGATGAGAACGCACCGCCAGTCGGCAGTCCTGGCGGCGGTAACGGTGGCGAAGGCGGCGACGGCGGCGACGGGGGCGACAGAGGAGGAAGAGGTGCAGACACAGACAAGCAAAACGAAGAGGACACGACACTGAGTCAGCGAGGGAAGAGGGCACGAGATGACGACAAGGCATCACCGGCCAAGGGCGCAGAGTCGCCTGCAAAATCCGCAAAGTCTCCTGCAAAGTCCCCTGCAAAGAGCGGCGCTGCTGCCGGCGAGCCTGCGGAAAAGCACAAGCTCTGACGAAATGAAGCAGGAGGAATTTGATCTTATTGCTATCCAGCGTCATGGGACTGCTACAAGCGCGCGAGGATCGCGGCGAGGAGGAGTATATGCACAATGACCTCGTTGATGCATACCCTGATGACATCGAGAGAGAGGATGAGCTCGCACATGCTCGCCGCATGGTGTGTGCTGTCATTTAACGGCTCATTACCAATGAGCACTGGATCATTCTACTCAACGACGACGAGGTGTGTGATGCAATGCGTCTCTCTCTCACACACTATTTTCCTCTTGCTCTGTCCTTATGTATCTATGTATTCCTCCATCTCGCTCGCTGTCTCCTCCCTTTCCGCCATCATTCGCTCGTGTTCTGTTTTTCTTTCCTTCTCTCTCTGTCTCTCTCTCTCTCTGCCAACCCTCTCAAATGCCTACGCAACACTAACACACTTCCCATCCACCGTTTCCTCCTTCTTCTCCGTGTTTGCGTGCAAGTGACAGACATGGAGGGCAGCATGGCAGACAGACGCAACTTGCACAAAATTGCACCCCACCCCAGACTGACCCCAACTTCATCCCCCCTAATGCTTAAACATGCACCTGCAAAAACGTGTGTGCAAAAGCGTATGTGTGTTGAGTGTATGTGTGTGTATGTTTAAGAGTGGGGATCCGCCCAGAAGCGTACTTTTCAAAAATTACGAGGGGACATAAGTTTGGTTGCACACAGGAATTGGTCTTGACCATCTGATAGCGAGAGATAAGCTTATATTGCAGCAATTGAATTCGTGTTACGACCTTGGCAGAGCTTCTCTACATCAACAGTGTGTGAGTGTAGAGTGGACCGGTGTGTGTAGATGTGGATGGGGGGCAGACGTCGTTCAAAACAATCTCAATGTGTCTTCAGTACCGATAAAATGCCATGTCAGATAGCATGTGGAGTAAAGAAAGCAAACGCAAACTCGTCTGTGTGATTGGTGTTTCTCTTCAACACTTAGGTCCCTCTCCTTTCTCCTCCTCTCGTTCTCCTGTATGTCCGTCCTCCTCGTTCTCGTCCTCCACAATCACTACCTTCTTCTACTCTGTCTCTTCCTGCTTCTCCGTCTCTCCCTTGTCCTCCACCTTCTTCATTTCGCCCTTTTCCTCCTCCTTGACCACAACCTGTTTCTGTGCAAAGTCAAGCTGCTTAGACTTTGGCAGTCCGCACGCCATGACTTTTTTGAGTAAGTCGTAAAATCGAAATTGCGGGTCAAACATCTTCCACTCCTACAACTCTCGCGCCAATTCCCGTGCATATACACCATAATCGGAATAATCCTCCACACCCCCACCCTTGAAGGGCCCTTCAACGCTTGCCCCTGTCTCTCCTTTCTTTTCTGTCTCTCTCGCGCGCTCTCTCTCTTTCCCCAGCCCCTCTTCCAGGACCAGCCGCTTCGCACGTCACTCTCGTTCATCCCGTAGCATCTGCCACCTGATATCAGTGTGACTTGACTCGTTCATAAATGCGACATGACTCGTTCATGAATGAGACATGACGCGTTCATGAGTAAGACATGACTTGGTGCTTGGTCCCACAACATCTGCCACCCGATATCACTGTGAAATGACTTGCTCGTGAGTAAGACACGACTCCTTCCTTCATCCCACAGCATCTGGGGTCCCAAAGTGACTAAGTTGGCTCGTATTTCCCAAAGAAAGAAAGAAAGAAAAAAAGAAAAAAAGAAAAAAAGAAAGAAAAATCTGCTACGTAGTAGCATCAAGCGGTGTCCAAAGAGGAAAAGAGCCCTGTATTCTAGGACAAACACCCTGTACTGCAAAGAGTCGTGTATTCTAGCAAAAGAGCCCTGTATTCTATCAAAACGAGCTCCGTGTTCTACCACAAGAGCCCTGTATTCTACGGAAAGAGCCCTGCATTATATTCTGTTCTATTCGAAGAAAAGATCCCTGTATTCTATTCTATTCTGTTCTAATAAAAGAGCCCTGTATTCTGACAATATGAAAGAGCCTTGTATTCTTAAAAAAGAGCCATGCATTCTGTTCTCCATCCAAGAAAAGAACCCTGTAATTTTAGGAATATGAAAGAGCACTGTGTGTGCTCTATCAAAAGAAGCCTGTGTTGTGCTAAAAGAGCCCTGTGTTGTGCCAAAAGAGCCCTGTGTTGTGCCAAAGGAGTCCTCAAACAGAATCAAGTGACATGTACAATTCGTGAAAGTGTGTGAACTTTGTGTGCAAGTGAGCGTGAGAGAAGGGGGGGGTGGGGAAAGTGATGCACACATACACTTTGTCAACAACAATATATTCGTGTGTGCACCCACACACACACACACGCAAACACACAAAAACACACATATACACACAACTCACTAAGAGACCGCCTTGCCCCCCCCTCCTTCCCCCTCCCCGTCTTGCTCTCCTCCATCATAAATTTCATATTTGTCAGTCATCAGAACCATGAAATCCATGAGTTTTGCGCGCAGCGTCTACACATGCACAGATTATGTTAAACATTGTGTGTGTGTGTGTGTGTGTGTGTGTGTGTGTGTGTACATTTAACACACACATTGTGTGTGTGTCTGTGTGTGTGGAAACGTGTGAGTTTGGCGCGCAACGTCTGCACATGTACAGGTTGTGTCACAAAATGCAGCGTATACATTTACACGAATGCAGCGTATACATTTTTTGAGAAAGAGAGAGAGAAAGAGAGAGAGCGCGGGGGAAAATAAGCTTGTGCCATGGCTGAGAGCACACGCAAGAGAGTACACAAGTGAAAATTTCGCATAAGGAGAGAGAGCGCGCACGCACGAGCTTGAACGTTCGCCCCCCTTGCCCCCTCCCCTCCACCTCCTCCTCCATTCTCCTAATCCCTTTCTTCCTTTTAACTCTCTCCTTTACTCTCTTTCCCCCCCACGCTTGTGCTTCGAGAATTTGAGAGAAATTGGAAGGTACACCACGCTTTGTACCAATCTGGAAAGCACACACCGCTGTATAGAATGCCTTCAAACACGCTGGCCAACAGATGGGGCGCGACCGTCGCAAACCACAGCATACCTGTGCTGTGCGTCTGGTTCAGAGGTTCAAGAAGTATGTCAAATGAAACCTACGTACATGAAAACAGACTTTCAAATAAGACCTACGTATGATATAGATACGAAGGTCTCTTTTTATAGACACGTAAGTCTCTTTTTATATATAGTTGAAAACGCAATACCTGTGCGTAATAGGCGTTGAGAAATGTGTGTGAGGTATATAGATACATACATATGTAGTGCGTGGTATCTTACATTAAATACTAGTTTGTTATAAAGGTGTCTCTGCATATATATTTCAAACCCTGGTACCTGTGCATACCGGCGTCGCGATATATATTTATATATATATATATCAATGAATGTACAAAGTGTGATATACGTATACGGGGGATCTAGATCATATGCTGGTCTCTTGTAAAGGTGTCTCTTCATGTATAGTGTACAATAATATGAATATGACAATAACATCAATAGTTGAATATATACTTCCTGCGCATACTAGGCGTCGCGAAGAGACAGCACCGTTTGTCTTAGTCGTTGACACCGCGGCATCTTGCGCTCTCTCTCCTTATGAAAATAGATACACGAAACAAGATCTTCAAAAGAGGCATATTCGTGCGTGTGCGCTCTCTCTCTTTGAATATGGTGCCTGCCGCCCAAGATTGCGTTAATCGCACTCTTGTAGATGAGGTCCGCCCAACGTGTAGTAAAATCCAATGGAATTTCCATTTGGTACAAATGATTAGTTACCAATTTAACCACAGACTCACAATAAAGATTTTCTCAGGTCACTCTTTTGAACTTATTTACCCTCAGACAGGGTAGACTAATTTATTTGACACATTAATGTAAGTAAAGTCTCGTTTGCTGGACGTTGAGTACTATAAGAATACTAACAATACAACAAACGATAAGTTTGTGACGTCAGGAGTGCGATTTCTCCATTCTTGAGCGGTGCTGGGTGTCGCAATCAGTTTGCGCCTTTTGCCACAACTGTTGACAGATTCCCCAATATCGTGTCAACAAAACAAAGCAACACACACACTGTGCATTGGATAACAAATATGGGGTGGCTACGATTGGTAGGCTCCTTAAATTATAGGTCTCTTTGCAGAATATAGATCTCTTTTTAGGGCTCTTTTGCAGCAGAGACCTTCAATTTTAATGAGCCTACTAATCGTAGCCACTCCATACCTGCAGGTACTGGGCGTCGCGATCAGCCTACGCTGCTTGCCACAGTTGTTGACACTGTGCGTTGAAAAGTTTCAGATGAACCCACCTGGCACGCATGTGAGACATGACTCATCTAGACATACGAGACTCTTTTAAACTTATGAGACATGACTCATTCAGACATATGAGACATGACTCATTCAGATGTTTGATGCTGTACATTGAAAAGTCACCTATCACACATGTGAGACCTGACGCCTTTAGACAGGTGAGACATGACTCAGTCGGACATATTAGACGTGACTCATTCAGATATACGAAACATGACTCATTTAGATGTGTGACACCGCGCATTAAAAAGTTTTAGATAAACCCACCTGTCACCAATGTAAGATGCGACTCATTTTGCACATATGAGACATGACTCAGTCGGACATATGAGACATGACTCATTCAGACATACGAGACATGACTTCAGACACACGAGACATGAGACATGCCTCATTTGCACTCATGAGACATGACTCAATCGGACATATGAGACATGACTCATTCAGAAATATGAGATATGACTCATTCAGATGTGTGACACCGTGGATTGAATTTTTTTTAAATGCATCTACCTGTCACACATGTGAGATATGACTCATTCATATATATGAGACATATGAGACATTGAGACGTATGAGATATGATTCAATAAAACAAATGAGACATGACTCGTTCAGACATATGAGACATGACTCATTCAGATGTGTGACACCACGCATTGAAAGAGTTGCAGATGCAACCCACCTGAGACACTGATTCATATGTGTGACATTACGCATTCATATGCGAGACATATGTGACATGACTCATTCGAGTATCAGACATGATCCGTTCATACCTGGGACATGACTCATTCTCGTTGAAAATTTCAAATTCACGCACCTTTGACATGACTCATTGAGATGTGTGCCAGGACCCATTCATACGTGTGACATGACGCATTCAGATGCATGACACGTGTAACAAAACTCGTTCGTGTATCAGACATGACTCGCTCATACTTATGTAACATGATTCGCTCATACTTATGTGACATGACTCGTTCGTGTATCAGACATCAGACATGACTCAACATATGTGATATGACTCGTGACTCGAAATATGTGACATGACTCATGATTCGACATATGTGACATGACTCGTTCGTGTATCAGACATGACTCGCTCACACGTTGGACACGACTCATTCTTGTGTACACACGAAACATCGAGTATGAATTGCTCATATCTGGGACATGAGTCATCCTTTAGTGCGCACAACACATCAGACATGACTCGCTCTTACGTGAGACATGACCCACTCTTTTGTGAGAAGGATCGATCAGACATAACTTGCATATAGGTTTGGAAATGACTCATTCTTTGTGTGAGGACAATGGATATGAATCGCTCATACGTGGGACACGACTCATCCTTTTGTGAGAAAGACAGATCAGGCACAACTCGCTCATATATGGGAATTGATGCGTGCTACATTGCTAACGGCAGTTGTGGAAATGTGGGGCTCTTTTGCAAAATGTGGAGCTCTTTTGCGAAATGTGGAGCTGTTTTGCGAAATGTTGGGCTCTTTGGCGAAATGTTGGGCTCTCTTGCGAAATGTTGGGCTCTTTTGCGAATAAGTTCGGCTACTTTGTTCGCATCTGTTTTGTGCATCTATTGTAGATGCTCCCAGTACACATGGGCACTAACTATCTGTATGTATCTACAGGGCGCTTTTGCAGATATGTAGGGCTCTTCTGCAGATATGTAGGGCTCTTTTGCAGATACGTAGGCCTCTTGTTATCGCATCTGTTGGTGTGCATCTATCGTAGATGCTCCCATTACACGTGGGCACTACATATTGGTATGGATCTATAGGGCTCTGTTGTAGAGATGTAGGGCTCTTCTGCGGATATGTAGGCCTCATTTGCGGATGAGTGCGGCTCTTTTGTTCGTATCTGTTCGTAGTAATTGGGACTGCAGACTGTGGACAGTAAGAGCACACGCCCTGTGACTCTAACACACACACACGCCCTCTCTGTCACACACACACACACTTGCTCTCTCTTTCCCACAGACACACACGTAATTGGGACGGCAGATAGTGAACAGTAAAAGCACACGTGCTAAATAAATTTATGTTCCCAGCACACATGGGCCCTAAATGTCGATACATGGATAGCTAGGGCTCTTTTGCGGATATGCAGGGCTTTTTTTTAAGATATGTAGGGCAATTTGGCGGATATGCAGGGCTGTTTGGCAGATATGTAGGGCAGTTTTGAAGATATGTTGGGTTTTTTTGCAGATAGGCAGGGCCCGTTTGACGGCAGGCAATGGACGCTCAAAGCACACGTGCTCAAAATATAGATGATCCCAGTACACGTGAGCACTAAATGTCTATATATTCACAAATATGGCTCTTTTGCAGATATTCAAGTCTCTTTGGCGGATTTGTCGTGCTCTTTTGCGGATATGTTGGGCTCTTTTGACGGCAGACAATGGGCAGAAAGAGCACACGTACTCAACACCTAGATGCTCCCAATACATGTGAGCACTAAATATCTATGTATGGATAAATAGGGATCTTCTGCGAACATGTTGGGCTCTTTTGTTAGAGAGATAGAATGTTTATTAAATGACAACCACCAAAAGAGGAAAACGATGATTATGATAATGAAAACTTCTGGACTTTTGTTCGCATCTTGTTATTGTGCATCTATTGTAGATGCTCCCAGTACACATGGGCACCAACTATCTGTATGTATCTACAGGGCGCTTTTGCAGATATGTAGGGCTCTTCTGCAGATATGTAGGGCTCTTTTGCGGATATATAGGGCTCTTATATTGGCATCTGTTGGTGTGCATGTATTGCACTAAATGTTCATGTGGATCTACAGGGCTCTTTTGCAGATATGTAGAGCTCCTCTGCGGATAAATAGGGCTCTTTTACACGTATGTAGGGCTCTTTTGTAGACATTTAGGGCTCGTTTGCAGATATGTGGGACTCTTTTGTGCGTATTCATTGTTGGTATGTATTGTAGATGCACGTGTGTACACGTGCAATAAGCGCTTGGCCAGTCACACAGGCATTTCATCCTCACTCACGACGATTCTTCTCGCACAAGAATGAGTCTTGTCCCACATGTGGACGAATCATGTCTGATGCACAAATGAGTCCTTACTGATGCACGAATGAGCCATTTATGATGCACGAATGAGTTATTCCTGATGCACGAATGAATCACATCACACGTATGAATAACCAACCCATACAAATAAAATAGTCAGTGGCCTGTCGCACCGACAGCGCATCTTCACTCACGTTGATTCTCCTCTCACAAAAATGAGCCACGTCCCACATATTTACGAGTCATGTCTGACACACGAATGAGTCATGTCACAAATATGAATGCCCCACACATACGAATGAAACCCTATACAGATAGACCTTGGTCCGTCGCACCAACATCACATCCTGACTCACGAACCCCGATTCTTGCACCTTCTCTAGAAAGGACATGACTCATTCTTGTGTGAATTCACCAGATGAACCTACCCGTAAAAACAAAACATCCTCTTTCTCTCACTCACTCTCTCTCTCTGCTCTCTCTCTCTCTCGCACCGACAGCCCACCCTAACTCACAAACCCCAACTCCCGCACTTTCTCCAGAAAGGATCAAACTCATTTTTTCGGGGAACAAAACAGAAAGATTCACATACCCGTACAAATAGTCCTTGGCCCATCGCACCGACATCGCATCCTCGCCCACGAACCCCGACTCTTGCACCTTCTCTAGAAACACGATACTCAACGGCTCCAAATCCTCCAGCGCATGCACACCTGCAGAAAATCTCAGAAATCAGCTCTATTGTCATTATATGTAGTACATTGCATGGGGAGCTGACTGTTGAGAACGTCTACTTGCAGCGCAGTATTCGAACACCTACTTTTCTAGGCGAGCCTTGTTGCCTCACTTGGCGCGCAGCGTCTTTGGCTCTTCGGCGCATTTTTTTTCCTGTTTTTGACCGCAACGTGTGTGCGTCCTTGCTGGCGTTTGCATTTGTTCCTTCTGTGTGTGCGTTTGTGTTTGTCGCGAACTCCGACCCTGTGTCTACTGCGTGTCTGCTCCAGGTGCTTGTTTCTACATGTGTGGCATTCAAATCTGTAGCATCCAATGCTTCTAGAGAGTTTACCTCTGCAGCAATTAGGGGAGGGTGATGAGTGTGCAGCAGGTGGAGGCTGAGTGGCATTGTGGGGAGAGGGCTGCGTGTGCACGTGGCGCACATGATGTTTGCTGCTGGAAGTGTTTTAGTCAGTAGTGTTTTCGTCGGGGTGCTCCTGCAAGTGTGGTGTGAGCATGTGCTGCAGCAGTATGTCAGTGGCTCCAGCGTCGACAGCGGTGTCGTAGACACATCGACTGTAGCACCAGTCAAAGCCGCGCGAATACGACAGAAACTCCTGCCTCGCCCCCACCCCATACCACAGCAGACTCGTGTCTTTGGGGTTAAACGACGCGAGGAGGTCTCCCTCCTTAATTCACCACCTGCCCGAAGCCTGTGATCGTGACGACCTTGACGTTCAAACGGCAGCTGTCAGGTATGAGCACAATGTTGGGAAAGAGTGCGCGCAGATGTACAGTTTCTGCAATCTCTCGTTTGCTCTTACCCTCGGCTGCGAGCACGGCAGCCCAAATCGGCTGAGTATGGGCGGTGTCCTCGCCTAGAAATGGCAGCACAGGAACCTATCTCTCTCCGGGATGGTCTTGTCATTGATGTTTCCTTTGTGTGTGAGTTCAAGGGCAGCAGTCGTGCCCCTGGGGGATGGAATAACGGTGTGCGCCATTCTAATGACGTCCTACAGGCCCGTGCAAACGTCAAGAATAACAAATACAAGGACGTTTATGGCATTGTGCACAAGGCGTTTGCAGCTGCCATCGTAGGTATGTCCGGTGAGATCCACGCTGACTTTTGCCGGCTTCTCTAGGTTCTTGCTGACAAACAGATGCGGTCGTACTATGAGAGCATGGGCAAGGAGGATAAGATCAGAACTGAGGCTTTTCGATGGGCGAGGGCCAAGGTATTCAA
>Ga0105055_10007915_pt1 | contig 13981 bp, 12 predicted proteins | sample BON03_FD_78090 | JGI IMG/M metagenome (GOLD analysis project Ga0105055, IMG submission 78090) | Freshwater microbial communities from Lake Bonney liftoff mats and glacier meltwater in Antarctica - BON-03 | ecosystem: Environmental > Aquatic > Freshwater > Ice > Glacier meltwater | place: Lake...
TCCCACGTTCAGGATGGTTCGATGGCAAACCCTATTGTCTGCATTACGGTAACTTTCCACCAAACGGTAATAACCGCTCAGCTTTTCTGAGAGTGGATGTTTACGTAAGGAAAACTGGAAATACATGCAGCAAAGTACTGCTCTTAATACCCAAAATGCAATACCCGCTGTGTACTACAAATTGATTTAAAGCCAAATAGAGAGCGAAAAATCCATTTACCTGTAGGGAGGTACACACAAAAGATGGCTATATACTATTTTTGAGATATCCTCATAAATTCCTTCGGAATAAGGAAAACCTCCAGAAGACACATCTTTTATACCATTCCACCCTCTCTCCAAGCGTGCAGCCATAATGTGTGCCCCAAAGCCTCCCCACGGAAACATTCCAGACATGCTAATCTCTGGAAATCCTATCAATGGTAAATCATTAATTTTACTGTTCCCTACTATTATTATGTCTGCCCATGAATCTTTCTCTTTTAAGTATTCAGAAACGCCTTCTCTCTCGTCTTTATTCATAAACCAAGTGGAAGCAATAATTTCAACATCAGGCAATTTCTTTCGTGCTAATGCAGCAATTTTAGAACCCGTACGCATAAAACCATTGCTACCCCATGGACTACACTTCTCGCATCCACAACCTCCCTGATCGTAAGGCCAAATAGCCATATGCTTAGGTTCAAATGATGCAATCCAATCGAATTCTTCTTCCATGGTTTTTAAAATATAATCCATTCCGCTTTGCCCGCCATAAGATTTTTCAGGACAAATAGTACTTTGGTAAAACCCACCTCGGTGCACATTCCCATCTACTCTTAATTTCTCGGGAGAGTTGTCATATCCTTCATTGGCAACATTAATGAGACCTACTTGCATGCCGATGTCTTTAGCTGCTCTAAAGATTTCATCAATACGTTCTCTAAATACTATAGCTTCAGGAGAATTAAAACCTTTAAAATGGTGCATATCATACCAAATAAGGATTGAGTTAATCCCCCATAATCCAAGTTCCTCTACATATTGTTTGACTTCCTTAATAGGAGCCACATGATAGTAGTTTCCAAAATGAGAGGCGAAGTAGATTCCACGAATCGGCTTCTCTGGAATAGATTCGCCCCGCCAACTACCGAGAGTAAAACCATCTTCGCTATAAAAACTGGTGCGCAACAATTTACCAAGACCGTACAATAGCCCCAATTCATCATTACCGATGACAACTATGCCTCCATTTCCACTATCTGTAATACGAAAACCTTCCGTGCCAATATTCTGATTGAATTTCAAAGTTATTTCCAATGAAGCATTACCCTGGCTGGACAGCGCGTGGTCAATTGCTAAGTAAAAACCCTCACAATATTTTTTACTATCTCCGTTGAATTATCGGGCATAATAATGCGAATCTGATTCACAACATCGCTTTCATCTGCATCTGCGACACTTTTATTTATCGGTTCTTTGCATGAGAATACAAACATGCAAATCATTGATAATAGAATATAAAATTTTGTTTTCATTCGTTTATAATTGTTTAGTTTTTACATCAACTGATAATATTCAATTCAAACTTCATAATTAAAGAGAAGTGTAACTTCCGTCAATAACCAAATCATTACTAGATTTTTTTCTCATTTTTATATGCTATCATTTCGTGCCGAACACACCTTTTTCTTCGATTTTATTTTGTTATTATAGTATACCATATTTTTTATAGGCATCTGTAGCCTTCATTCCATTTTTTATTTCACTTCTTGTTATATTTTCTGCACCCATTTTGTTTATCGCCCTTTCTATAACTTCCCTTTCGACTTCCTGAGGTATTACCACTATTCCATCCTTATCACAGAAAATCAATGCACCCGGAGTGAAGATTACCCCACCAATCTCAACAGGAATATCTATGTCTATAACCCTTTGTCTATTTAAGCTGTCGTAAATGCTGGTTGCAGTAGCAAAAACAGGGAATTTCATCTCACACATTTGTGCAACATCCCTAACTGCACCATGGACAATCACACCATGACATCCGCTATTTTGAGCAGCTGTTGACAAGAGCTCTCCCCATATACCTGATCGGATCGAACCATTGGCCGCAGCTATAAGAATATCTCCAGGTTGACAATTATCTACGGCTTTCAGTTCTAATTCGTAAGGGTTTGGGTCATCCTGATACATGTCAGCCCATAACGTTGTTTTACAGCGACCCACCAGTTTATCAGTACCCGTATATGCCTTAAATGCAACATTTGGAGATTGTTTATGATACCCTACACTATCCAAAGCGTCACTAATAACAGCACTGAAAAGCTTTTCCTGAATGGTTTCCAGAGAATGAAGTGTTTTGTTCATGTTCTTATTTATCTTTTAGTTATAAAGTCTTTTATATGATTTCTTCTTCAGTAAATTCATCAGCGAGGTTGTTTTTTTCAAAGGGGTTTTTCTGATTTTTGGATATTTCAAGATTGGCTATGAGATTCATGTTTAAAATTTTAGTGACGATATTTATCAAGTAATTAACCATGCGTCCAACCGAGGTCTACATGAACTGATTGACCTGTAATAGCATCGCTATCCGAAGAGGCGAAAAACGCAAAAACGGATTCCACGTCTTCAGGCAAAATCCTTCCCGGGATACACTGATGCTTGTTAACAAAATCTTCAATCTCTTGAGGGCTTCCTAATTCTATTTCCTTGTCAACCTTGACCGCACCCATAACAAGACAATTGACTCGAATCCCGTAAACACCCAGGTCCCTCGCTAAACCCCGTGTCATTCCCTCCAAACCCATCTTACTACTCATATAATGGGTAAGTTGTTTAAAGCCGCTATGTGCCGATATAGATCCTAGTTGAATAATTTTTCCGTATTTTGCTTGTTTCATTAAGGGAATTGCCTCTCGTGAGGTAAACCACGCGCCATTTAAATTGATATCCATAACGTGCCCCCAATCTTTATTCGTTAATTCATCTGCAGATTTTCTGGGATCTATTCCTGCATTATTAATAAGTATATCAAGCTTACCGAAACGCTTAAGTATTTCGGCAGCAACTCCTTCTGCATCTTCAGGTAGCGTCACATCCTGTTTTAAAAATAAAGATTTACCATTTAAGGCTTTAAGTTCATCTTTTAAACCAGATTTGTCTTTAGCATAATCCGTTGCCACAATTATGGCACCTCTTTGAGCAAAGCCAATGGCCAACGCCCTGCCTATGCCGTTAGCTGCCCCTGTGATCCAGACAATTTTATCATCTAAGCGTATATTCATCATTTCAATTTACTTACACGGTATTGATTACCCTTATTTTCAAAAAGCTCCGGCAGCCATCGAGCTCCCAGACCTGGATTTTCAGGAGCATAAGCATAGCCACCTTCAACTCGAATGTCTTCAGCAATAAGCCCGGAATAAAGCATGCGAATATGTGCCCTCACTGTCTCTTGCCAAGCCACATTAGGGGTGGCTGTCGCAACATGAATACCCGCCAATAAAGTCAATGGTCCGGTGCAATCATGCATCGCCACCGGCACGTTGTAGGCCTGAGCCATTTGAGCAATGCGGTGAGTCTGCGAAATGCCACCCACCCAGGTAGGGTCAATCATGATATAATCTGCAGCTTTCTTTTCCAAAACCAAACGATAATCCTCCATGCCAATCATCATTTCACTTACGGCCAGTGGAACTCCTGCTTTATTCCTGAAATCAGCAATGGTATCAATGCAATCGGGGCGAATTACATCTTCTATCCAAAGCGGATCAATCTCACGCATTGCTTTTGCTATGCGCAAAGCGGCGGGCAACTGAAAAAAACCATGCCCGTCTAATATAATTTCAATCTGATCACCTACTGCATCTCTAATAGCACGCATGGGCCTAAGCCCGATTTCAATATCCTCTTTGGATATGTACAAAACGCCGTTAGTCTTGTGCGCAGCAAAGTCAAAATTCCACATTTTTACAGCTTTGTAGCCCTCATCAATAAGTTCTTTGGCATAATCAACAGGATTGTTTACAACCGACCAGTAATCATTCAAGGGACCTTCATTGCCAATACTCCCATGACCGGGCCATATACGTGAATCTTTTTGCCCTTTGGCTTGATCCGCATAACTGGGACCTGCGCTGCTATTGTAAGCGGCTATTTTTTCCTGCGCCTTGCCTCCCAACAACTGCCAAACCGGCTGATTGCAAACTTGGCCTAAGATATCCCATAAGGCCAAGTCAATGGCAGAAATTGCTCGTAGCTCACAACCGCGTGAACCAAAGTTCGTCGTTCGTTCATAAAGAAAACGCCAGTGGCTTTCTATCGCCAATGGATCTGCTCCCAATAACCGCTGGCTCATCCAATCGTGTATCATTGAAGCCACGGATTCCGGCACGTAATACGTCTCACCATGGCCGATATAATTAGCGTCTGTATGGATACGCAGCGCCAGAAGGCCGGGCATTTTGTCTTTTGGTATACAGGTTTCTATTTTCGTTATTTTCATAATTGCTCCTTAATTTTATGTTTCTGATTGCCCCAGAATTCTCCTATTTTTTCTAGCGGGATGTCTTTGGTCTCAGGTAATACACGCCAGCAAAAGATCACACATGATATGCAGATCGAGCCAAAGATGAGGTAGGCGCCACCCGGATGGTTCATAGTTGTTTCAAAATAATCAGTAATCATCGGAAAGAATTGAGTACAAAAAAATGAGGATAAGTATAAAATAATACACACTAACGAGACTGCTTTCCCACGAATTTTATTTGGAAATATTTCTGAGACGATAATCCAGCTGAGCGGCGCAAGACTTAAGGTAAATGAGCCTGCTGCAATAAGCATCGCAGCAAGATTTAGGAAAGGGGATCCGCCTAGAAAGAAGACGCTCGCCATGATCAAATGACCCAATGCCATGCCACTTACACCGACTATCAGGATTTGGACACGCCCATAAATTTTCACCAGCCAGAAGGCGATAATTGTCGAAATAAGAATGGTTATATTTATAAAAATAGTGAAGAATATGGCTTGCGATGCGTCACCATATTTGCCTCTACCAAAATAGTTGGGCCATATATGAGCATCATATTGACACCATTGACCTGAGAATAAATCATGATAATTATACCGATAAACAAAGCTTTTCTCAAATTTGGAGAAAATAATTCCTTGAAACTGCCTGTTTCACTTCCTAATTCCGACGCTATATCCTGGCATTCTTTTTTGGCCTGTAGTTCACCATTGATTTTGGTCATAACTTTTAAGGCTTCTAATGTTTTTCCTTTTGCAATCAGCCACCTGGGGCTCCTTGGTATAAAAAACAAGCCTATCATCAACAATAAAATGGGAATTACTTCTGATGCAAACATCCACCGCCAATGCCCACCAAATGATAGTGAATAAGAAGCAATAACAGCAGCATTAATACCAATAACGATGGCTAATTGATTAACTGTAACTAAGCGTCCGCGTAAGTGTGGAGGTGCTATTTCAGCGATATACATAGGTGATGTCATAGCCGCTAACCCTACGCCTATTCCTCCAACAGCTCTCCAAATATTGAAGATCAGTAAACTTTGAGGCATTGCGGTGCCTATAGCGGATATCAAAAAGCAGACTGAAGCGATGGCAAGAGTTGCACGGCGACCCAGAGCGTCACTTAACCACATGCCAAATAGTGGGCCCGCTATAGATCCCAAAATGGCACTACTTACAGCAGTTCCTTTTGCCACTGCGTCCAATTCAAAGTGCCCTTCAAGAAAAATTAGTGCTCCACTAATGATAGAGAGATCATAACCAAAAAGGAAGCCTCCTGTTGCTGCAACGAATGAGATTAGGTAAACATAATAATTATTGGCTTTGCCTTTGCTGCTTAATGTTGTTTCTAGTTCTTTCAAAATAATAAATTAATTTAAATCAATCCCTATATTTCATCTAATGGGAAAATAGGTCTCTGTATTTTTTTAAAGGGTAATGACTGTAAATTACTTGAACACACTCCTGGGGTGTCGACGGTATAGCTCTCTTTTGCGATAGGATCATAAGCACGCTTATGTCCGATGGCAGCTTTAACCCCGATGGCCTTAAGCTCTTTTGGGTTAAGCCCCACGCTTTTCCATTGCCCTAGGTCGAAGGGAGGAATTGATTTACTGGTAAGGAGTATATAAATGCCCTGGCAGTCAAGAAGAGCACAAGGCCCCATTTTAACAAGACTACCAACCATTGATGCCAAATGACTGTGGATGTCTTCTAACTCAAATTCACCATCCGTTTTTTTAAGTAATACAACTTCTACATTTACCGGGCCTTTGTCTAAAGTGTTTAGTTTACCTCCAATAGCCAGCTTACAACTTGTCCCTATGTTTTGTGGAACTAGCTTTTTTACAGATTCAGGGTCGTTAATGATTACCGCACATTTTTCAAGTTTGTTGGAAATAAAAAAGCGAAGTATTTCCGTACCATCGCCCGGGGCACCAGCACCAATATTATCGGAGGGCTCAACGAGTAATACAGGTCCATTACCAACTTTGTTATTTTCTACCTTATCCAGAATAGCGTTTAAGGATACCAACTCAGACGGATTGCCTTTGTGTCGATTTACAAGAGCGAATTCACTTAGATCCTTAAGTATCTCTTCGGCCTCAGACTCGGGCCCTGCACTAACTAACGAGAAAGACAGGCCTGTATAAGCCGTGTCAGAAAAAGAAAAACCAGCGATAATGTTGACGGCAAAAACATTGTTGTGTTTTGCTTCAAATGCTCTGGCCATCAATTCGAGTCCCAACATAGGTTCATCTTCTGTTCCTGTTCCTTCAGGTGGCCATACAATCGGGACTTTATGAAAAAAAGTGTTTACCTCGATTCGCTCCTGTATGAGGCGATCAAGCAGCAATGCTGCTTTTCGAGCCGCGACCTTAGCATCGGTATGCGGGTTTTTACAGTAAGCAATTAATCCATTGCTATATTTAGCCATGGAAGGAGTAAAATTTGCATGTAGATCTATCACGCCACAGATAGGAAGCTTGCTACCCATTACTTCTCTAATGCGCTTGAGGGTTTCTCCCTCCACGTCATCATAGCTTTCGCTAACCATCGCACCATGAAGAACTATATACAATCCGTCTATCCCACTTGCCATCTGTTTGCGCAGCTCTTCAATAAGGACAGTCCAAAATTCATGAACAACATCGTCAGCGACCATGCCACTTGGGTTTGCATTGATGTGAATGACAGGCTGGATGTCCCATTGCTTTTCTTCAGCGAGCTCAAGCACTCCATCAAGAGGCGATCCGTTGCCTCGATGTGTTAATAAGTCGGTACCCTGGTCCCAGCGAAATGCAGCTCGCTGAGTTTTCGTCTTTACGAAAGTATGTGTCTCGTGAAAGATGCCGGCAATAACTACATTTTTCTTCATCTACTTATTTGAATACTTAGCTACCATATTCTTTAAAACGATTGATGCTTTGCTAATTGCGAAATCAATATCTGCTTCGGTATGCGCATTTGAAATATACCATAATCCTCTGCCGATGATACGGATTCCCTCTTCGTGTAACCCATTTACGAAGAAACTTAATTTTTCCTTATCAAATTGAAGAGTATCACGAAATTCATTCACTTCGTTAAGGCTTGTAAAGCTGATGTGTAGCATCGAACCTGGTCCTTTAACCAACATGTTCAGTCCAGTTTCCTCTTTTATCTTCAAAAGACCATCCTGTAGTCGTTTGCCCAAAGCAAAGAGTTTTTTATGGGTATTGTCTTTTTCCAATATTTCAATGGTAGTCACGGCCGCTGCGATGCAGGGATTGCAAGAGTTAATAGTTCCGGCATGAATTGCGGTTCCATCAGCCATAAGTTGCATGAATTTCTGTTTTCCAGCAATAACACTAATCGGGTAACCGTTTGCCATGGCTTTTCCGAAAATGGCTAAATCTGGCGTAACATTAAAATACTTTTGTGCACCACCCGTCGACAGGCGAAACCCTGTTATTACTTCATCAAAAATAAGTATGATCCCAAAACGGTCACATATTTCCCTGAGACCTTCGAGAAATCCTGCTTTGGGCATTATGCAGCCATTATTACACATAACGGGTTCCGTCATGATAGCAGCAATTTCATCTTTATGCTTCGCTATTGTTTTTTCTACAAGATCCAGGTCATTCCATGGCAGCATCAAGGTACCCTTTGATCCATCTGCTGGCAAACCGTTAGTCCAAGGCAAGACATTTGGATTCTCCCGACTCCCCAAAGCTTCTTCTGAAGGTGCAGAGATTCCCTAAGCAACTTCGTCAAACCAACCATCATAATGCCCTTCAAAGCGTATAATTTTTTGTTTTTTACTGTAGGCGCGTGCTAAACGAATTGCAGCATGGACCGATTCAGATCCCGAAAGGCTAAAGCGCATCATCTCGGCACAGGGTATTATTTTTTGCAACTTTTCAGCTAATTCCAATTCGAGCAAATGTTGCCCAGCAAATAATTGGCCTTCTTCAGAGTATTCCTGAACGTGTTTTAAAACTGCTGGATGGCTATGTCCTAAGATGAGAGGTCCCTGGCTTAAGCTGAAATCGAGATAGTCATTATCATCGACGTCTATAATATGGGCGCCACTTCCTTTTTTGTAAAATAAGGGATGAGGGTAGCTGTATTTTCTAAATTCGCTCGATACACCTCCAGCTAGGCTTTTGCAGGCTCGCTGATATAATTCCTTTGATTTGATATGGTTCTTCATAGTTACTTTTAATATTGTTTTTTTCTTTTTAAATTATCTAATATTAAACCAACAAGATTGTTCTGCCAGTTTTAATGAATTTTCTTTCATTGGTGTCTTTTTCTAAAATTCATAGTATATAAATTAATTAAGGTCGTCATCAACATTTAAATAAGTTCTTCCCAGATTGTTTTAATGTCCTTGGAAAGAACGATGGCATCTTGCCAAATATTCGGAAAGCAACTGAGACCATAACTAGATTTAGGGCCGAGTTCTGGAACGATCCAAAATTCATTATCAGGTCGAGGGCCATCTAACCAATGTTTAAAAGCCTGAATAATAAAAGGACGGAATTCTTCATACTCTTCAGAAAAATTACCGGCACCATCTGTAATAGGTATCTGACAATGATGTCCATTAAAAGGGCGTAAGTGCCATAAGTTACTTTGTTGAAACAGTGGTATGTTCGCAAACAAACGTTCGCAATAATCTGAGGGCATGAGATGTTTTACCAAGGCATGATGAGAGAAATCGAGATTCATGAGCGGATACTTGCCTGTTGCCATCTTAACCCCTTCTGCAATAGCATAGGTTTTTTCAGGAGTTTCTGTGCAGGTATCCCTGTGCATTTCCAGATGCACCTTTAGGTTCAGATCTTTCCCTATCTTCATCAGCGATGTAGTTAGTTCAATGGCCTCTTCAATTTTTGTGTCATGGTCTGCGAGCATGATGTTGATTGGGCCGTTATCGATGCGCATTGATTCAAGAACCTGCGCTTTTATCTCATCCTGGTTGGCTGCTGCGAAACTTCCGCCAAAACGAAGATCGTATTGATGTAAAGTCTCTTTAAGTCCCGGTGTATCCGCAGGACAAGTATAGGCATCAAAGCCTGCATCGGATACAGCTTTGATGCTTTGCTCTAATGTCCATTCACTACCATCCGAATTTTTTTCATTCCAGAGTGTCCAGTAATTGATCAATATTTTGAGAGAAGGTTCTTTTACTGACATCTTTATAATTTCATATAGTCAAGGTCAGACTGCCCAATATCCTCTTTTGCTATCTCAAGAATCTTTGAATTGTCCATCTTGTGCAGCTTAGTGTAGAAGGGCTGAGTCGATTCTTTATAGGCCTCGTTGGATCTGGCATTGTAGGAACATATCATAGCCCACCTTGGGTTCTCGCTTCGATTAGCTGCTGAACAATGAAGCGTGTTGCCATGAAAAAACAGGGCATCTCCAGCCTTCATTTCGCAATGAACAAGTTCCATTCTCTCTTTAGCCGCTTCAACGCGTTCCAGGTCTGCTCCAGCCTGTTCACCAGTTAAGGTGTGGTTTACCCGCCCCATAAGATGTGATCCTTTGAGAACTTGAAGGCAACCGTTTTCTACTGTCGCATCATCCACTGCGATCATAACACTGCAGAAGTTTGGATAAAGTGCGCTAAATTCATACCAATAACCATAATCCTGATGCCAAGCCCAGGCACCTCCTGTACGCGCATCTTTATGAATCATTTTCGAATGATAGTGGTAGGCTTCATCGTCGATCAGCTGCTCAACCCGATTAACAATCCTCTCCGAGCGGGAAAAGGCACCATAAATTCCATCTCCTGGTTGGGTCCATAATGAAAGTCGTACCGGATTACCCTCTCCATCATCACGTGTAGATGAGGCCTTATCCATTGCTTGGTCATTTCGGGCTTTATTTGCTAAGGCTTCAATCTCTTCTTTTGAGAAAAGTTCTCGAGTAAAAATATAACCATTTTTGTGATATTCCCCTTTTTGAGAAGAATCGAAATCATTATTGTTTGTCATGTCAATTCGTTTTAATAAATTAAAATTATTTTTTTTAAGTCGTCTACTGCTCGTTTAACATCTCTTCCTTTTGGATCATCAGTGACTACATCAGTACTTATTATATTTATTCCAAGAGATTTTACTTGTTTCAAAGCGATGGAATATTTATTTTCTATTAATTGCACTGGAGAATTTATTTCTCCAAAACCAACAAATGCTGCTTTCATTTCAATATTTTAAATATTTATTTTTCCATATATTTTGGCTTACCCTTTTCATTCCAAATACTGCCTATTTTTTCCAAAACACTGTCAATTGCCTTCCATCATCACCTTGCGGATGCTGGAACCTTGAGGCGGATCCAATTCTTACAGATCATCTGCAAGGCCTCAGGTACAACACCTTCATGGCCTTGTAAAATACCTTGCCAAACGCCGCTGTTATCTTTCCACAAAGCGACATCTACTCGGTCCGGAAGAAATATTTCCAAGCCACCACCCTGAAATGACTTAAGTCCGCCGGCTGCTATGGCTTCAAGTTGACCCTGCTCTGTCAATCGTACGGCAGCAATTCCTATTGCATCGAAGGTGACATGGTGACCATTTATCTCGAATGTTTTTTGGATAGGATCGCCCATAACGCTATGCTCCCCTGACGCATGAATTACTGTGCCGTCAAGAAGGCGCATCTGGCCACTTACCCCAGGGACCATACTGGAACCATAGCCTGCATTGTTGGAAGTACAGGTTGTATAGGGTTCAAAACCTTCATCCTGCAGGAAATTGATAACGCCATTCATGGCTTGGTTGCTATCCATCTCCTTCATAGTTGTAGGTAAGGCTAAAGCAGAATCAAAAGGAGTACCATCAAAATCTTTGCTCCATGAACCAACCCGAAAGAGCTTGGTCTTATTACCTGCTTCTGCCTTGGCAAAGAACTCTGCTGTTCCTTGTTGCTCGTACTCAGGGTTGTAAAGCACAGCAGCAGCGTAATGCTGAGCCCCATATTGAATACTTCCATCCTCACCAATTTTCAAAGAACCATTTTCAATTTCGCTGCTCGGAATGAGGTCGGCATAAAATCCCGACTCCCATAGTTTGTCCGTGATTTTCAATCCGACATCTGCGAAACCCGATTCAGTCCAATTAATTGCTGCTGTATGTCCAAATATTACAGCTACAGGACAATCAATTGGTTTTGTTGAAATATAATTCAAGAGTTGCACTCGAGATTCGGCTTGCATCAGGGAGTCTTTTAAGAGCCCCTTGTTCCACTCTGGGTTAGTAAGCCAATTGGGATATGGGAATAATTGGTGATAATTCAATCGACCGCCACCGAGTAAGCTTTGCCATAACTCAGATTTATACTTATTTAAATCACTGTTGTAATACATATTATACCACAAAGGGCTATTCCATTTTTTAGCCAAAGCAGTCCTTACACAATAAGGGGTCGTCTCATCTGTCTGCGCTAAATCACGCTTTACAGACCACCAATCTAGGCCGTTCTTAAAAATCTCACGATTATTTGGAAAAGGAATCCAGGTTGGATGGGTCATAACCATTGCCTCGTCTCCAAATATTTCTTTAATGGATTGGTAATACAGATTTTCTACTTTAGCACTCTGTTGCCAAACCATTTGCATATAGTGGTTGATGGCAGCTAATCGCGCTGGCTGCTTTCCATATTTGTCATTAAACATTAAGAGCATATCTCTAGCCAAGTTGTGGCCCGGCCGGCGTTCAGCATAGGCCTTTGCCATGGATTCGGAATACCAAAGATCGCTAGTTGATGGGTCAAATCTGCCTGGAAATCCCCACTCATCCTTGGAGGCACCTGCCAGTGGTACATCGGCATACTGCTCAAGCAGACTTCTTTCAACCTCTGGGAGGTGGGGAGAAAAAACATCGGGAGTGAACATAGTAAATGCAGCCATGACACTGGCTTTGCGCCCCTTGTTTCCTTCATTATAGGGTATAGTAACCTTAATTGTTTTGCCATCGGCGTGTTCAATGTGGCAGTTGTTGGTAATATCTTGAACATCATTGCCTAAATCATCATATGAATAGACACGAAGCAGACGACTGGCGTATGAATCATAATCTGGAGCCGGACCAAAAGTATAGTGATCCCCCAACTCCATTCCTTCGATAGTTAGTGTTATGGTTTTTGTACCCTTGAGGTCGATCTCGCGCATACGTACCAATTCTTGCATTTCACCTGGATACTTCTCCCGAAATGATTCGCGCGAATGTCTTATATCTAAATCGAAGACAATACCCATATTCTTACTGCGAGCATAGGATGCAGCTTCTTTCACTTGATCGTGTACGGTCGGGTCGCTAACCCAACGGTCATGTCGAATAAATGTAGTGAGTAGCTGAAAGTTTGTATGCTTGGCATAAAGGTCAATAAATGGCTTGTACCCTTCAGGTTTAAACTCTTGCTCAACCCAAAACCAACACCCCACGCCAGGCTGTGGCGTTTTGATTAGGTTGTTCACCTGTTCAGGTAATTCCACCTGAATGCTGCGGTTATAGTGTTGTGCTTTGGTAGTTAAGGTTGCAATTAAGGGTGCAATCAATATTAAGAATAATACAGGCTTATTGCAGGTTATTTTTAACATACTATTTCTTTTTTTTCTGACAACTATACAACTCATAAATTTTCTTTTGAAGATTAATTGTTCACATTTGGCGATCAACTCTTTCTAATCCTTAGAAAGTTATTCTTTATAGGGTTTCGGCACCTCTAGACGAATCCAGTTTTTACAGATAGCCATCAGGTTCTTGGGCGTCGCTCCTTCATAGTCCTGAAGCACGCCCTGCCAAACCCCATTCTCATCTTTCCACAAGGCGACATCTGCACGGGTCGGCATGGTAATTTCCACGCCCCCGCCATCAAAGACCTTAAGCCCGCCCGCTGCCATGGCTTCAAGTTTGCCATGCTCATCCAATCGAACAGCCGCAACACCAACAGCATCAAAGGCAACGTTGTGACCGTTGACTACAATAGTCTTATTAATGGGGTCACCCGAAGGATTAGTTGTACCAGCAGTAACTATGACCATTCCGTCGATCAGTTTAGACTGACCTTCTCTGGGCGGCTCGGGAGTTCCCGCAGTTTGCGGCATAACGCCGGATTCACTCAATTTAGCAGTCACCAATTGGACACAGGACTTGGCACTCACTTGGGTCATCTCTGAAGGCAGAGCTGCATTGCCGGCGAATTTTACACCATCGAAGTCTTTGCTCCAGTCGCCAATGCGGTACAAATCCGTCTTGCCACCTGCCGCCTTCCGGAAGAATTCTCCCGTGCTCGGCCTTTCGAATTCGGGGTTGTAGAGTACAACCGCAGCGTATTTCTGGTTGCCGTAGCGAACGAAACCTTCTTTGTCGATCCGCAGTGCGGAAGCATCGATCTCACTGCTGGGAATAAGATCGGCATAAAAGCCGGTTTGCCAAAAGGCATCTGCGACGGCCTGGCCA
>Ga0105055_10007916_pt1 | contig 13981 bp, 6 predicted proteins | sample BON03_FD_78090 | JGI IMG/M metagenome (GOLD analysis project Ga0105055, IMG submission 78090) | Freshwater microbial communities from Lake Bonney liftoff mats and glacier meltwater in Antarctica - BON-03 | ecosystem: Environmental > Aquatic > Freshwater > Ice > Glacier meltwater | place: Lake...
TTAGTGGCTACTTCATGGAACGCGTTTGCAGGCGACATAGCTGTCAAGTCGAGGGATGCAATTAAATTACATCAAGAGAAATATAATGCGAATTCAGTGATTCCACATAATGTTTGTTCTTGCTTCTGATTACCTCACGGATAGCCATCAGGCTCTTTTCTTTCACATGAGGTATAATCAGCTACATTCAAATAGACAAGGATAGGAAGAATTCTTGCATCACTTATCATATTATGTCACGTGAGATAGATTGATAGGGCATAAAATATGCATTTTTATCGTATTCGAATTTCAGCTGAATTCAAGAATCGATCTAGAATTTGAATATAGGATGCGTGTATACACGAAAAGTGATCAACAAAAGGTAACTTGGAAAGCTGATGTGATGCTGTTAAATAGTAAACTGTTTATGTATACTGCTTATGTGTGTAAGTATGAAAAAATCCGAGTAGAATGTCGAGTCAAAGCACTCTGACGCAAAATAACTGGCACCATGTGTGATCCATTGTACCAAAAATGTAATTTTAAAATTAATTCTGAACCTTAGGACAAGTATGGGATAAAACATGATCGTCTACGTCAATAGTATTCTGTTTGGAACTCGAAATAGTTGTCATGTTGAAATCCGAATCACATGGGTCTATTCAGTTACACTCAGAGTCTAATAGAGCAAGAATTTTTCCATCACTTATCATATTAGCATACATTAGGTTGAGTGGTAATGTTTCGATCCATAAAATATCCATTTCGATCGTATTCGAATTTCACCTGAATTCAAGAAATCCTTCTAGAATTTGTATTTAGGGTGTATGAAAAGCGATCAATAAAAAGATATTTGGAGATTCAACAAAATGCTGTCCAATACTAAACCGTTTGTATGTACTGTGTACATATGGTAGTATGACCAAATTCGAGTTGAGTGTCGCTTCAAAGGACCCTGACGCAAAATAACTCGCCAAATATGATCATCTTGTACCAAAAATGTAGTTTTAAAGTTGATTTTGAACCCTAAGACAAGGATGGGATAATGGATGGCCGTCTATATCAACAATATTGTATTTGGAATTCGAAATGGTTGCTATGTTTGACTCGGAACACATGAGGTCTACTCAGCTACATTCGATTAACCTATAAATGCAACATCTATTGCAGTGCTTATCATACTAATATATTAAAGCTTGATAAATGCGCTTACAACCATTTATATTTGCAAGTACGATGTTCTTGGGTTCCGCCTCAGTCCATTGGATGTCGTCGACACTCAAAATGAAGGCAACTGTTCAGAACTCACATAGTAAACGAGCTACTCCATAAGGTCATAGGTTTGCGGATGTGTTGCAAAGCTGAAAGCTGGCACTTATATGGGTTCCTGGTAGCTTTTGAACTCATATTGGCGTTCCGTAGTTGGAGGATCTTTTCATGGCGCTCACGGCACGAACAATGGCCGTAAGGTGAAGGTTTATGTATGTGCAATAGGGAATTCAAGAGCTGAGATCGCGAAAGTATCATCCATTACTTCTGAAACCAAACATCGAAACACTTCTTATCACGGTCAACTATTGTTGATTAAAAATGCGCTCGTCAAGGAAGTAGACGCATAATTCTAATATCAAATAAGAAAAAAGTTAATCAATAATCATAGGAAATTCGATACATTGCAGCATTTTTAATACTCTCACTCTTCAGAAGATAGATGCTATTTTAGAGCAGATGCGTTTTCATGAAACCGTGGTATCGACGGTAGCCAACTGCAGCAACTGACACTAGGATCGAGAATAAAACCAGAAAAGGCCATACCCAGGAGCGGGAACCCTGACTAACGGTCATTTGATGGGCCGACAACTTGATGTGTAATTTAGCAGCAAGTTTCGATATTCGACTATTAATTCTATGCTCTCTATCTCTTATTTCTCGTACCATCTTCGTCAGGTCTATAGCAACTTCATTGACTTCTCCTTCAATGTGTTCCCTAAGCTTATTCATCATTGCTTTGTTTGAGGCTAGAGACTCTTCCAGTTGTTTCCCAATAGAAGTTCCATCGAGTACCTTGCCTAACACGCCTATTTCTCCAAGTGTAAATTCAAAATCACCGTCTTTTTTCGATTTAGCTTCATATGCCGATCTGCGCTCTTGAATTTTCTGGTATTTTTTCATGTTAACTACTACCGGATCACCACCTGCCCCCACATCAGTATGATCATCACCGTTTTCCTCTTCATCATCTTCGTCGTCATAATCGCCGTACGGTGTTTTCTCCCAGTCTTCTTCTTGATCATATATATCAAACGTAGTCTCGTCCAATATTTCCTGTTCCCATTTTTCAAAATTTCTGGCAATATCGCCCGAGTGTTTCATTTCTTCCCACATGGTTGAAATATCCTCATTGGGCTCCGAATAGGTAAATGGCTGGATTTCAACATCAGTATAAACCTTAAGATCCACCATATGATGTTTATCGACAAGGTCTCCAGTCATCGCAGTGATACCAAAATAGAATCCACGATCAGCATCATTCGATTCCATTTCAAAACACTTGACCCAATCAACGGCACCTCTAGGCTGCATCACTACACTAAGCGTTCCATCTTTGTAAGTAATACGAGCAACAGTATTTTCTAATTCATCGGGATTCGAACCCCTTAACGGCACGTGGCAGCCATTTTGCACGTCTTCGTGCGAGAGTTTATTGTAATCAAAGCCTCCATCGTTGCTTATCCCATATACATAAGGATGTTCCTTCCCTCGGAAGGCATCGTTCTTAAATGTATCAAAGAACACAGCGACACCTTTCCATATGTTAGGACCACCAAGGGCATTCCCTCCAACACCTCGCTCGTTGGAAAACCAAAATGCAAAACCATCGCCAAAGAAGTCACCGGCTTGACCCCCCATCCGAAATGTGAGATCAGCTTGCCAATTATGGTGAAAGGGCATCGGTTCCTTAGACCAAATGGCACCTTTTTGATTTTGAACTGCGTCAGTGACCTTTATCGAATCGTGCTGCAAGTAGGCATCACCAAATATTTCATAATCCATTTGATGAGGATGGGGAAAGGGTGCGGGACCGAGAGAGAAGTGTGTAAGAATGTTGCGCTTACCCCAGTATCCATCATCCAGTGAAAACATCGAATCCTGTGCTGCCACAACGCAAACAACACATAACCAAATCTTCATTTCTAGTTTTGATGCATTGAATAATTACAGTATTTTTATTTGAAAATCGCAGAATCACTTCCTCACATACTATGTTCATCAAGCAGCTTGACATTCAAGGCTTTAAATCATACAAGGATCAGGCGGGAGTGGAAGACTTTTCACCTGGGCTCAACACCATCGTAGGTAGGAACGGATCTGGAAAGTCAAATTTCTTCAAAGCCATCCAATTCGTTCTAGGAGAAAAGTTATTCTCCAGCACGGTTCATGCTCAACGAGCGGAGCTTCTACATGAAGGGGTAGGAGATGCCGTCATGACAGCTCACGTACAAATCATATTTGATAACTCAGGCAGACGGTTTCCATTGGATTCTGACGAGGTGGTGCTGCGAAGAACCATCGGAATAAAAAAGGACGAGTACTTTTTAAACAGTAAAAACGTCCTTAAAAGTGACGTTGCAAACCTTTTGGAAAGTGCTGGATTCTCGAGATCGAATCCATATTACGTAGTGCAACAGGGCAAAGTGAATGCGTTATGCTTGATGAAGGACGAACATCGTCTCGATCTACTTAAAGAAGTGGCGGGTATTAGTGTATACGAGGCAAAGAAGAAGGAATCGGAGAAAATTCTGAATGAATCTAATACCAATCGTGAAAAAATTCAAGAAGTAGTAAAATATATCGAGACACGATTGGATGAACTGAAGGAAGAGAAGTCAGAATTGGAAGCCTTTCGTGCCCTTGACCGGCAATCACGCGCTTTACAGTACACCTTGTTTGATCTGGAATTGAAAGCTGCAGTAAGAAAATCAGAGGAGCTTAAACAAGGTCGTGTTGAAGTTCTTGAGAACATGTATGTAGGAGACCAAGAGATGAACGAAGTGCAAGAACAAAAAGAAAGAAAGGAAGCAAAGAAAGCTCAACTTGACGCAGGTAGCACGCGGGTGGCTCAAGAAATTTCCATGATAAAGAAGAAGAATCACGATTTGGTTTCCACTCGTACTCAACACGAAATCGCATTCCAGGCCTTTGTGGACAAACGTGACCAAATCCGGTCACATGCAGAAGCGAATAAAAGTGAATTGGATCAAGTGCGAGCGAAAATCGTAGCAATTGAAGTCAAGCAATCAAAAGAAGAGCCGGTGTTGCGGTCTTTGGAGGAACAACTAGTTGCCCTGCAGATGGAGAAACGGTCATTAAAAGCCAACGCACTTCAATTGGAATCGAAATTGGATCGAAAACGTCAATTCAGCAATGTAGAGGAACGTGATGAATATCTTAACAAGGAAATAGCTGAGGTTGAGACAATCATCGTGCAAAAGAAAACGATCATGAAGAAACTTCAGGATACAAAGGACGCACAAAAAGTCAGACTGGAGCACAACCAGAAGAAAACGGAAGAGTTAAAAAGCGACACTCAACTTCATATACAGAAGATTCAAAAGGCAGAAAAGGAACTGCGTCCTCTTCGAGAGGAACAAGTGGAGGCTGTTGAAAAGAATAAAACGACTCTAAAGGTGTGCGACAACTTGATGCAAGATATCTCGTCTGAGAAAAGCGCACTGGACCGCGCCACCCGAATGTTCAAGAAGACAGTTGCTCGTCAAGTAGCTAGTGGGTTGGACGAGCTTCCTGCCATTGTAAAGGATCTTCAGCTTTCCGAGAACCAAGTGTTTGGAACTTTGGCAGAATTGATCCGCCCCAAAAACCCCTGCTTTTACACTGCTGTGGATGTTTCTATTGGAAATTCACTGACAAACGTTGTGGTGGACACTGATGATACTGCCTCGCGTATCATGAAAGAACTGGAGGAACGAAAAGGTGGTCGTCTCACTTTCAAACCACTCAATCAATTGGAGGCCATGCGAAAAACCAGCCGTAAATTGAATCCTGACAACATAGTTCATGATATCGTTGGATATGAAACAAATAAGGAAGCGACACCTTTGATCGAACTGGTGGATTACCCACCTGCAGTCGCTTCCGCTCTGAGACAAGTGCTAGGCAAAGTATTGCTCTGTAGGGATACAGAAGTTGCAGCGCGAATGAGGAAGGAACTCTCGGTGGATTGTGTGACGTTGGAGGGAGAGCAAGTGCATCGAAAGGGAGCTTTGACTGGTGGCTATTTTGAACCCAAATCAAGTAAAATGCGAGCTGCTGGTGAAATTGAGTTGGTAAAGCAACGTATTGCAGCCTTGGAAGAGAAGCATCAACAAGCCACCATCGAATGCAAGAATACCAGAAATGCTGGGAATGTTGTATATACCCAAATCTCGGCTTTGGAGCAGTCGATCAAATCTTCCAAAAGCGCCAATTTGCTGATTCAAAAGGAGCTCGACAACAGACAAAACACGTGTAATCTTGAAGAAGAAATTGAGCAAAACACCATCAGTTTGCGAAATACAGAAAACAGCATTCAAGAGTTATCTAACCGCCTTGAAGGACTCAGAGTAGAACTTGCATCTCCCATGGTAGAAGTGTTATCACCAGAAGAACAGCGACAACTGCTGGAATACAAATCTTCATTAGCAACGTCACGCGACTCCGAAAAACAAGTTTCAAAGGATCTCAATAAAAGCAAGTCCAAAATCCAGAAGCTTAAAGATGATCTGGCGATTATCCATCATCCCAGATTGGAGGAACTCGAGAAAACTAGTAGTGGAGACAATTCTCTTGAATCTATCGATTATGAAATTGAAGAAGCCGAACGTCTTCTAAAACAGGCTGTATATGAGGTGGAGAGTACGAAGGCTCAGTTAATTGAAATGGAAAAGCAAAACGCTACCAATAAGGCAAAGGTTGATTTATGCACCCAAGAAATCGACGAGTTGAAGGAGAAAGAGGCACAATTGTTGGTAGAGCAACGGGAACAGGAAGAGACGGTGTCTAAATTTTCCTCCAAATTGAGTTCTCAGAACGAAAAACGTGAAAGGTGTGAACGCCAAATTCGGGAGTTAGGATCACTTGCATCAGAGGAATTGGCGAAGGTGCAATCCACATCAATCTCGGCACTGGAAAAGAAGATCAAGTCAGTGAATGTGAAACTCGAAAAGTACAATCATGTAAACAAAAAGGCCTTGGACCAGTTTCTGAGTTTCTCAGATCAGCGTGAAAAGCTGCTCAAGCGAAAGTCGGAGCTAGACGAAGGACAAGTATCTATTTTGGAACTAATCCGTCACCTAGACACACAGAAGGATCAGGATATTTTACGTACTTTCAAAGGTGTTGCTAGGAACTTTCGTGAAGTATTTCAAGAACTGGTTCCTCAAGGAAAAGGTGAGCTGGTGATGGTAACCAAGTCAGACGACGGAGATGCAGATCAAGTGGAAGAGTTTAAGGGTGTATCGCCACGGGTCTCCTTCAGTGGTACAGGAGAACAGTTCAAAATGCGTCAGCTGTCAGGAGGCCAACGAGCATTGGTTGCTCTGACATTGATATTTGCGATTCAACGTTGTGACCCAGCTCCGTTTTATCTATTTGATGAGATCGACCAAGCACTTGATGCCAATCATCGGGCATCGGTGGCTTCAATGATACAGAGGCAGTCTAAGGACGCACAATTCATCACTACCACCTTCAGGCCTGAGCTGGTGCATGTCGCTAACAAGTGCTTTGGAATCCAATTTCAAAACAAAGTATCAGCTATGGTGGAACTGAATAATCAAGATGCGCTTGAATTTGTTGATAACATTGCTGATGGTGAAAACACAACAGCAAAGCCAGCTAAAAGGAACTCAGACACGCCGACGGGCCTCAACTCAAACAAAAGAATTCGCGGTCCAGCCGCTGAAGTAAAATAATTTTTCAACTATATTATTATAATCAAAGTTGGAAACGAGGGTTTCTGGAAGAGATTAAGACCAATTCTCAATAAAAATCATGTAGAATTCATCAAAGTTGATGGTGCTATTCTTGTCTAAGTCAAATTTCTTACAGAGTTCGTCCAAATCACCAAAGTTTAGACCTCTATCAAGAGTCTTGTGATCAGTACTTAAATACAACTGACTGTTTTGCTGAAGAGCGTGCTGAAGCTCATTCATATTGATTTCGCCATCTCGATTTAAATCATACAGGTTGAAAAGTGCCCGAATTTCAGTCTTGAATGAGCGGGGATGTTTCACTTTATTATTTCCAGAAGAATCTTTCTTCAAACCAGAAGTCTTTTCTTTCTTGCTAGGAAGACTCAAAAATGCCATAATATCATCAAAATCATGGACACTCGCTTTATTGAATATGATCCTTGCGAATTCGCCCATGGCAATAGCCCCGGAATTATCTTTATCTAGAATATTGAACATATTCGGATCATCAAGAACAGACCTAAAGTTTCCAGATTCAGTGGATGTTTCCCTCATGACGGCCTGCCACTCTTTTAAAGTAATAACACCATCGTGGTCGGAATCCAATTGATGAAATAGCTGCTTGAAATACATCACATCCGGCTTGGAGTAGATACCTAAAATTTGAACAAAATTAGAGTTGATGCAATTTATAAAACGACGACTATATACTTACCGAAGAATCGTTGAGTTTTCAATTTGTGAATCTGGGCTTCATTTGGTTCATTTAAGGTTTTCGAAACTCGTTTTATTGTGGTGCATTCGCTGCTTTTAAGGAGTTCCATTTGACTTGATGATGGGAGAACCTTACTAGGAATTCGTTTAGATAATCTGCCCCTCAGTTCTGCAAGTTGATCCGCAAGTTCAGCCTTATTTGCATGGGTGTTTGATTTAGTTACAAACATATCTATTTCCTCATTATAATGAGCATCCTCCTCGCTAGCTCTAATTTTCTGGAAAACGTTCAACGGTTTCTTCTGCAGTTCACTCTTAATTTTATTCTTCAAATAATCCCAAGCCAAATTTTCAAATGGATTCTTAATTTCCTCGTGCTGCATCCATGGTGCAGACATTTCATGTCGTTTAAACGCACGATGGCGGAAGGAAATACTATCGAGTTCTTTCTGCAATAAAGCTGAAGGTTTATTACTAGATATGGGTACCGTGAGTTTCGGTTTTGTCTCCCGTTCAAAATGTTCATAAATAAGTGGAGTTCGACTTCTAGACGTCACTTGAGGGAGATACTTTTTCTTCTTCTTCCTTCGAACTTTTTCTTCAGCCACTTCTTGCTGTGATTTTTTCCAATTCTTCTTACCTTGCATTTGCAGTAGCAGCCTGGATCGTTCTACAAGTTTATCATCATCTACCGTCTTTTTATCACTTGCGCATGCTTCAGCACTGTTCAAAAGTCTTGCATGCTGGGCACGTTGGAGTCTATTGGCTTTTCGAATAGCTATTTCTTTTTGCTCCTTATTCTTCATCGCCAACTCCATTTCTTCATTCTTCTTCAATATGTCAACCACGTTATCGGGGGCGTCATTACCAGAGAACACCAATTTTCCCATGAGTATTGTAGCTTGGTCTAATTGCATCTGCTTGTGGCACTTCATATCGATGGGAAAGCTCCATTTTTTTTTAGTTTGAAGCAGTTGCAGAGCTTTTCGTTCATTTGAATCCAACTCCCCAAGAATCATTCCCCCAATTCTATACAGCCGAACCGCCTTATCTTCCGCACATGTAAGAGCAAGTTGCTCTTGTATGCCATTATCCGCTGGAATAATTTGCAGAGATATAATACTGCTTTCATGCTGCTTCCAACTTGCCAGTAGAAGTGGCCAAGGCAAGTCATCGACAGTCATCTCGGATTTCACTGCAGCTATTTTATCTTGATCCATGAAACAAGTAAGTTTTCGATAGGGATTAAAGTTCTCTCGTTTGTTGACTGACTCTGATATAGGTTCGAAGTCTTGAAAGGATGGGCTCATATCAACCACAGTCACTCTCCCGGTATTTGAAGCTACCGCTACTTGAAAATTTGGCAGCAGTTCAGCACAAGTAACAAATTCCTCGTTAGTATTGAAACCGAAAAGCAATTTACACGAGAATGATGCAAAGCAAGCATTTCGAAAAAGATCCAAACGACTTTCAAATGGTCGTATGACCCAAAGTTTGGCTAAACCACTCTGGTCGAATGTCATTAGAATCGGAAAATTTTCAAAAAACAGAATGGCTGTGACAGGAGATCCTACTTGCAAATCTGTTTCATACGTAAGAAATTGATAATCCCATAGTCGAACAATTCCACTTTCGCTTCCAGACGCAATCAGTGACAAGGCATGAGAGTAAGCGAGGGCATTGATATCAGCACTATGGGCATCAACTACCTTTCTGAGCAATGGAACTTTATCAGAGACAGTTTCATCGTAGATGCAAATGGTTCTATCCCAAGATGCAACTAGTAACACCTGGTCTTCTTTGACATAAACAGAACGGGATATTTCCTTGTTCGTTGCGCTGTGACTTTTCATTTGTACTCCATTTAAGTAGTTGACTACATTGATACCCCCTCTTTGGTCCATGACGCACAGTTTACGGTTTCGAAAGTCCAAATTTATTTGAGTAATCTCAACAGCTCCAGAAATATTTTGAAAGTGTGATTTTAATTCACCCGATACGGCATCCCATATCTTGATGTCGTTTTGAATGGCTGTATAAATCTTTCATGAGATTCATTTATGCAGAAACTAATGAAAAACTTACCACAGACTATTGTTAGCGAAGTTGGATTGAAAATGCAAGCTACTGGGTGATGCTTCTGAGACTCTAAATCCACTGCATCGAAAATAGAAATTCGATTTTTCCCAGTAAATATTGAACCACTTGAGCTGACAGCCATGCACACAGGTTCCGCTGCACCTATTGTGAATGATTGAATTCCTCGTTCATTGTCCCTGAGACCATCCTCTTCTCTCAGATCCCAAGTCTTGAGTCTAAAAGGATTAGCACAGCTTCAAAATAGCTAAAAGTACTTACAGTCCGTCAACATCAATTGTTATTGCTTGCATGTTGCTTGGCAGTACTGCCACTGCTACCAGTGGTGCATTGCTAGTCAGTTTCATCAAGGGCACTGTCCCAACTCGAGCAAGATCCCAAACCAAACAGTCCATGTCAAAACCTGCAGATATCAGAAGCGTATGCGATTGAGTAAAAGCATATGCTAGACTGCGAACACCCAAAAAATGACCTAAGAGCTCACACTTTACCTTCATTGACGAACCTTCCATCTTCCAAAGGATAATCCGTTTATCTAAGCCGCAGGTTATCAAAAGATCCAATTCAGGAACTGCTAACATGTCTTTGATTAAATCACTATGACTGGATTTAAACGCAGATACTAGCTGGAGTCTTTCCGCTTCAAGACGGTACATGTGGATTTTTGATCCTGCGCCGGTTGTAAACAATGCTTGCAGGTGAGGCGCAAAGGTTAGTATTCTTTGCGCCGTTTCAGTTTGAAAGTTCTGCAAATGCCTTGGAGAGGTAGTTTCAATCCCCGAAATATCCCACAATGAAATAGTTAAATTGGAAGATGACACCGCCAGTAATTTTCTGGTAGATGTCGAAATGAACTCCGTGCACAGCGCAGAGGATCCTATTTGAATTTGATGAGCCATCTTCATTGAGAATGCATGATATATTTTTACTATTGGTTGCATATTCTCGCACACTGCGAGTAAATCAAACTCATCAATATACTTTAAACAGTTGAAATGAGTTGTATGTGAAACAACATCAATAAAACGTCTAGCGACATACTTCTCGGTGATTTCAAGACTTGAGTTAGAAGTTGCAGCCATGCCAGCATTAATACAAAATTCTGAAAATTCCTTCCAATCTAGCCGACCGTCGCCGTTTACATCGATTTGTTCGAATAAATCTTGCAGTTTCCAAATAAGTTCCTTATCATCTATGCTGCTCTCGGGAAGACGGACACTCAGTAGTTTAACAAAGGATGTGAGATTTAATCCTTGAGAAGCTTTCTTAAAAGAGGCTCTCAATTTATTCATGCCCCGCCTGTCCAAAGTTGACAGCAGCTCCATGATAACGGATATGTTTTTTATGAACCAAGGGGAACCATCTCTTCCCACTATTGGGCTGGTACTCTAAAAGCAAGGGTTTACTTACCAACTAGAAAATAACTTAATTGGGACGTTGTTGGGTTTGAGAATGATAAGAAACTGTTTGCACTTATTCATCCAATAGCCACATAAAAGTTAAAGTTTATGATGATATCGTGCATCGTAGTATCGTGCGAATAAGTTTGATCAATGTTACAATGAGGGTTGAAGGTTCATAATGATCTGAAACCCAGGATATTCAATGTTCAGAAGCTGCTCAGAGAATTCACGCCCACCACGTGCCAACGACATAACGGCAATGAAAAGAATTCCTACCATTACTTACCGCTTTCATGACCACTTCTCATAAAATTGCATTTGTGAACGCATAATTGATTGAATCAATGCAAAAATTCACTTTGTATCAACACACACTCGCTTTTCAGAGCTACTTTGTTAGTTTTTATAATTAAATTCTTCTTAAAATTTAGCTACATCTATCAATTAATTAAACAGAGCCCAGCGATTTTGAACAAGAACTTTTGAACTTTTCTTTGCAGAAATCTAAATGCAATTTTCCAAGGTCAGATATTGTCTCTAAATTTCTGTTGTCTAATAATAGAACTGGAGTCCAGATTTTACTGGAGCTGAGCAACCCGCAGGATGTTCACAGGTCGATTCCTGAATTATTCCGATTTGGCAAGGACCGTCCGCAACTCATTCTTGATTTTTTCAGAGGCGGATTTCATTTTACCCATGCAACATGCATTAATGTTCGAAAATATTCTAGTTCAAATTCCCTTGATTTGACGTAAAGGTGTAACAAATTACCATAATTTAATTAAAAAAAATAATACACAAAACTTTACACTTCAAGTTAAAATAGCAAAACCTGGCAATTTCATTCATACAGCTCATCAGAGATCAACTTAGTAGGAGGAGCTGTAATTATATCTAGAGCCGAGACCAGGGAAATCCATACCAAAATGAGAATACTAAGTTCCGATGAAATCTCCACGGAAAAACTTGCTGGAAATTCCTCAAAGTGCATTCTCTTGCAACTTCTGGTGTAGCATTCATCGATTTCCGAGAAATTACGAGGTGGATTTTATCGGTAGAAATATTTGGCAGAAGCGTTTCAAACCGGTGAGTTGTAATGTAAACTGTATGAAGAATGTATTTCGGGGACCCATCCGACATTTAGAAATCCGTTGAGTTTCTAATTCACTTGTCCGTTGCTTCTTGTTATATATTAAATAGGGGAAGAGCTAGGAGAGGAGCAAGAAAGAGGGAGTATACTGCAAAGCGATCTGAAACTGACGAGTGGAGTGATAATACTCAAGAAGACAAGAAGGAGACAGTATGGGGAGTGGCGCCAGTAGTTCATCGCGTGTAGAGCCAGCGTTCACCAAGCTTCAGGAGGAGGTCGAGCTCCTGAAGTCGGAAAAGGCAACTCAAAAAGTTCTTCTGGATGAAGCAACGAGGCAACTGAATGAAACGACGCTTCGGAAAACTACTTTGATGGAATCTCGCAAAACTACCTCTGGGAAACAGATGATGATGTCTACAAGTAGTGTAGCCACGGAAGGTGCGATTCAATCAACCCAAGAAAAAAATCGCACGCCATACCGTATCGCGAAGTCACTGAGGAAGACTAGAGGGAGAGAAAGCTCTTGTGCGGATTCCTCTAAAACGGATAGTCAGAATATCTTTCACTTACCACGAGGTGGCGTGTACGTTAATTCAAAAGCAGGCCCGGTACAATTTGGAATTCCACCAGAAACAGTTAAAGACAGTATGAATTTGGGCTTTGAAGTTCCCACTTTTTTTGTTGTACCGAGGGAGAGGTTTAATTTATCGCAAGGCATGAATGTGAGTGAGTTGGAATTCCCTGCTTTTTTCAACTTCTTTGTTCGGAAGCGCCAAGTGACGTTGATTACTGCAGCAGATTGCTCTAATGACCTGCGAAATATAATGAAGGAAGCGCTTAATGGGCCCGAGGCACATGAGCTGTACACGGAAGAAGAGTACTCACGATTCGCAAGTCCTGCCACAAGAGCAGCCATGCCAGATCATGTGAAAGAGATTGATTACTTTCGAGAGCCTCGAGCAGGCACTCCTACCATTGAGATCGATAGTCTCATTAAGTTTGCCTATTTTGATTCGATGGGCGAGTGTGACCTCGGCAATGATGTTGTAGTGAAAGACGAGCAGTTCGGCTTTACATTGTATCAAGACGGTCAAATCGTAGCAACAGTTTCTGATGATGAAGCTGGTAGCTGTTTTGTTCCCCCTAGTGAAGGACCTGCTGTTCCAGATGAAGAGGAAGTTTCCATGTTCACCATTCCAAGATTCGGGATCACAATCTTGGGCAACTCCCATGGTTTTGATCCGAAAGGATCTACCTCTGGATTTGTTATCTGGATTAATGGTCAAGGAATCATGGTAGACCCTCCTCCTCATTCAGGAGAAATTCTGAAACAAAGTGGGATACAACCGAAACTTATCACAGCGACAATTTTGACACATTGCCACGCTGACCATGATGCTGGTACCATACAAAAAATCATTACTGAAGGCAAGATTACTTTGATGACTACAAAAACTGTCTTTAATTCGTTGTTGCGGAAATATGCAGGAGTTGCTGGTCTAGCACCTTCATTTCTTCGTCAATTGGTGGATTTTAGGCCTGTTTTTGTTGAAGAACCTACATATTGGGGCGGAGCTTCCTTTAGATTCTTTTATTCGTTGCATGCAATTCCATGTGTAGGATTTGAAGTTTCGTTTGAAGGTAAGCGAATCGTGTATTCTGCGGACACCTATTTCGAACCAGATGGATTGGTTAAGATTCGTGATAGGGGCATTCTGAGTCAA